>OCVQ010000248.1_pt1 | contig 49142 bp, 39 predicted proteins | sample 1539061 | NCBI WGS metagenome assembly OCVQ01 (sample SAMEA3355526, study PRJEB22509) | marine metagenome | biome: marine; feature: river plume; material: water | place: USA | collected 2010-08-08 | depth 0.5 m | reverse complement strand
TAACGATTACTTCACCGGAATAAGATTTATATATATTATTATTATCAGTGCCGGACACTGAAAAATAAAATTTACTGGATCCAAAATAAGGAGTGCCTGCCCAATTGTAGTTCACAGCGCTACCAGATAAAATATATGGTATAGTGTTAATCGGATCATAATTATTAGATACATCCAATAATATACTACCATTTAACGCATATGTAGGGTCAGATGTTCCATTTCCATATATAAAAGTTGGTTGACTGTTAATAGTATATGTATAATTATTTATACCCAACTCTGGTAAAAGCAAAGATATATCTGTACTGTTGCCTCCTCGTTGATTTGTTATAATTCCATCACTGTATTGATAAAAAGATATATATAATGTCACGTCGACCGGGGGAGGTTCATTCGCATAAATATTTATAACAACATTTGCTGACATATCTGATGGTAGATCATTATATTTTAGGCTCCAATAAAAAGAATCAATACCCGAATAAAATTTATTTGGAATATAATTGACTTTATATCCGTATTGTTGCTCATCGATCGTACTAGCAATCCAGGTATTATTTACAATTTGTTCACCAGATATAGATGTTATAACTCCGTGTGCTGGATAAGTGAGAATTTTATATGAATATGGATACTCGGTTTGCACGTTTGCGTTAAGATAGATAGAGGTAGCTGGGTTATTTTCACCAGTAGTTACATACTGTGACTCGGGTGTTGGAGACATGTTTATATACACAGTGGCTGTATTTGATAAGGAACCACTTCCATCAACCAAAAAATAGTTAAAACTATGTATGGTATATCCAAGCACTTCACTAGTAGAAGCGAACCAAATAGTAAGATCTTGATATAATCCATACGGAATAAATATGCTAGTATTATATTCTAAATGGATAGCTGTATTGTTTATTGTAGTTAACGTATCATTTTGTGAAATGGGTGAGGATGCGATATAGTATTGGGTTGGTGGAGTTGGAAGATTATCACTAAAACCGACAATTTTAGGAACATTTTGATGTACAATATAACTAACATCATACACGATAGGAGGAGAGGTTAATTGATTTATAGTGAGTTGTACAGTCGATGGAACCTTCTGTCTAGTACCGTCGCTATATTGTTCGAAATCTATTGAAAATAATCCATGTTTATCTTCTACATAATATGTGAAATAGTCGGTGCCGGTATATCCTTCATTGCTGACATAGTACAAGTTGAAATTCTGTACACTACTTCCCTGGCCTAATTGATATGGAGTAGACCAGACGGTACTTGGATTATTTGGAAACGTACCAAGATATAAGGTACCGTTTGTCGGTAGAGTATCTACATAATATGTTAATGGATAATAAAGTTCCAAGTCAACACCACTTAAATCGATAGGAGTAATAGTATGTGAAACAGTATTTATATAAATATCATGTGTCAAAGCCGGATTTTTTACAGTAATATCAATATTTATGCTATTTGACAGCCCATCGTTATTAGTAACAGACATATTTGTAATATCTTGAAAATTGCTAGTGAAGCTATCTAACCCTACATAAGTAGGACGTGGGATATATTGTATGACACCAGAATTACTTGAACTAGTATTAAGAGACGATATGGAAATATTATTACATTGTAAAGTACCATGACTACAATTTTGTACAATATTAAAAGAAAAATCGCTCATATTTAGTAGCTGATATGTGGCTGTCAGAATATTGCTATCGGCCGTTAAATTGGCAAGGAGGTTATATGAGGTGTCTGTATGTAAAGCTATAGATGTAGTGTTCGTACTTAAAACCGGTTGTTGATATCGAACAATATTACAAATAAATTCGCCACTACTCGATCCAACAGTATTTTCTGCGACATAAGAATATTCCAAATCGCCAATAGTATTCATTAGAAGATCAAATGTAAAATAATATGTATAATCACCATTGGAACCTGTGTAAGAATTATACGTGATGCTTTGTAATTGGTTTACTGTTATAGATACGGGATCGACAGAATAGTCCGTGATATCTGTCGTTGAAAAGTGCGTACTTCTATTCGGATAGGAACTGAATGTAATAACCGGTGTATGAGGGACATCTTGTATATATTTGAACCAAATAACAGACGTTCCATCTGAACCTGATCCACCTCGAGATGCACTAGGAAAGCCCCGTCCAAATTGCCCCCCCCCTCCACCACCATTTCCTCCACCAGTTGTCATTCCGTTGCCACCAAGTAAACCATACTGTATATAAATATACGCACCTCTACCACCCATGTTATCTAGTTGTCCTCCTTGTCCGCTATACAAATTTGCTTGACCTCCGCCACCTCCTTGACCAAATCTAAGAGAGGTAACAAGAGGTTGATTATAACTGTTTAATATGTCTCTAATAGTACCGTCCAGTAAATAATTGCTTATGTTAGAGCCGTTTCCACCATTTGAATTTGTAGTTCCACCGGTTCCTCCTAGGAAACCACCGTTATAATTATTTTGATTATCGGTTGGAAAATCTGTATGATTTGATATAAACGATTGAGCTGAACCTCCATAACCTCCATTAGTGTCACATACATACACGTTGCCCCCCCCTCCACCGCCTCCCCCAGTGGCCAAACGACCAATAGCTTTAGTACTTCCGGAATTGGTTATGTTTAGATTGTCTGAAAAATACCACGACGAGTAGCCTCCATTTCCACCGTTCTGATTAGGTTTACCAATAGATTGAGTAGTCGTGGTTGAACTACCACCCCAGCCCGAACTGCCTCTGTTTAATATCAAATACGGGATATCTTGAATGCTGACAGTAGCATTGTATATGTTATATAAATGTGACCCACCACCACCACCACCTTTGCCTATACAGAATGATACTGAAGCACCACCACCCCCTCCGCCTCCACCAGTAATAAATCCGCCGAAATTAGTCAATGTTGGTATCTTAAACCGTATAGTCCCTTGGGTACCAGTTGTCGAAGGAATAATAAAATAATAACCACTATCCGTATCTTGGTAGATAACAACATTTGACAGCTCAGTAAGCCATACGGGTGGGTCATTTGTAATATTTGTTAGATTTGTCATAATTGATATATAATAATAATTTATAATATTGTTATTATATTTGTACTAATAATGTAAAGATGAGTAATACTTATTGATTATAAGCATCTTTGTTTCCTGTAAAAAACCATCGTAATGACAAATAACGAGGTACACTTTCAGTCATATTTTGTCCCTTCATTTTAAGATTTGGACCGGCGTCAACTATATTTTGAATTTGAGCAGTTCCTAAAGCTGAATTGAAATATCTTAGATCGGACATGTAGCCTGAAAACCCACCATTCATGGCAACAAACACATCCCCATAATTTTGCTTCGGCACGCCTTTCATTACAAGTCGTTTGGCTAACTTGCCGTTAATATAAGTGTCAAGTTGGTGGTTTGTAACACGAATTTGAACACAAACCCATTTGTTTAGCGGAATATCGTCTATAGTCAATTTTTCTTCAATGTTATCAAATGTATTCATAACGACGACTAAAGCATTCGTATTGGGTGCAATATATAGTCCTGGAGCGTTATTTGGTTCGTTCATACCAATGGGGGCATTCGTATAATTGATATTGTCATTACCCTTATGAAATACATGCTTATATTGTCCTTGTTGGTAAACTAAGTCATCAATAAACAACCATACTGAATATGTAAATTCGATTCCATCCGCTTGATTGTCAGACCGTAAGATTGTAATGGAATTCTTGGAATTTGGATCTTGGGGAATTTTCATCATAGTTTTGCCATCAACCATTCCGCTAAATAAATAGGGTGATTTATTGAATGTAAATAACCACGCTAAAAACTGTGTTGATATGCGAATAGCAATTACAAATATTACTAAAATTAATAAAAGAAATGCGACTTTTGCTACTAAACTGTTTGATTCTAAAAATTCAGTTGTGCCATTTACAATTTTATTGCTTTTAAAATTATCAAATGCTCCTGCACCGGAAGAAATCGATCCAAATTCAGACATATCTATATATTATACAAAAGAAATTTAGATAGATATACAATTACATTTCAACACTACCTTGTTGTTGTCCATCCTTTAAGAACTCAACTTTCACGCTATATGGGAAATTAATTCCGGAACCACCATATCCAGCACGATAGATGTTATACGCCTCTTGTGGATTGAGAGCATCATTATAGTAATTCACATTGGATGTATATCCTGAAAAGCCGCCCATTGGTGTTATATACACCGGTGCGTTGTTAGCAATTTTTGCGACTCCTGGTAAAACACATGTACGGACTAACTTACCGTCAATATAAACATCTAAAGTTCTTCCGTAAAGACTAATAATGACATTGACCCATTTTTGAATAGGGACATTGGCTACATTACAACTGTGTGTGGATCCGTCTGTTGTGGTTGTTGAAGACGGGTAGACTGTAGTTTGGATGGTAAGATTATTTTCAATGGCTCCTAAAACTATGGATGGGGATGGTTCTAAATCTCCGTCTAACCTTCCTAAAATTATTTTAGGCTCACCGTATCTATAACTCCAGTCGTCTATATAAAACCAGGCTGAATAGGCATAATTAGAAGAATTAGATTGACTTAATTTATCCGCAGAGATTTTCGTAACAATCTTGGCGTCCTTTAGTCCCGTTAATTTGGTTGTAGCACCAAAGAAATATCTGATTACAAGTATCAATAATACTACAACGATGACTCCAATAACAATATTCATAGCAGACATAATATATATTATACTAATAGAAATATTCTAAATAACAGGAGGATTTAATTTTTTTGCTGAATCATACAACCAATTAATTTTGCTCCTAGAAATACTATCTTTAAAATACATTACATTCGATATTCCACCTAAAATACCATTGGCCGTTCCAGATGTGATCATAGTATTCGCGTTGTACGGAATTACGCCAGCTGTAGTTGAAACCAACGAATTATTCAGAAATATATCTAGTGACGATCCGTCGTAGTTAATTATGATATTGTTCCATCGCTGTAATTTAAATTCATTCGTCTCGTACAGAACTTTTTCAACATGACCTTGAGTAGTCAGTTTAATCTTTAGTGTATTTTTCAACATATTAAACAAAATGTTTGGCTTGTCTCCGATGTTTAATAAGGATGTATATTCATCATAATTTGGATTTGTTTCTGGCGGGAAAGAATCAATGTAAAACCAGGCCGAAACAGCATAATGATAGTTGAAACGATCGTCTATATAATTGACATCTTTAAAGCTGCCAAGATTTTTCACCACATTAATATTTTCAGGATATTTTAATAATTGTGACGCATTATGCGTCATGATAATATCCATGACCCATGGTAAAAGAAAGTAACTGGCTATTAAAAATATTTCACTTACTAGTAGTATCACGATTGGTCGTGTGGTAATCTGATATTGATATTTAATGTAATCTATAAGCTCTAATAATTGACATGGTATATATGCCACAATCTTAAATAACAAACGAAGCCATGACGGTTTTGTGGCTTCTCCTGGTTCACCACCACTAATATTGAAATATTTAAATATTAATGCTAATAATCCAACCACGATCAACGCATTAATCATATACATAAATACTGATGTAAGATGTGTGTATTTCGTCGCAAATACGAATACGCCGTAGAATAGTCCAACAAACAGCGCCAAGTATAGAAATATAGAAAGTGTCTTGCCGACAAAACTAATTTCGCTAACCGGTTCGTTCCCAACTAAGTGTTTTTTTTGGGTATAAAATACAAACATGATGACTATTAAAAAACCTCCGAGTAATGCCATTATAATGCTGAGGCCTCCATTGTCGGCACTAATAATGTCGTACGGATTTTTCGAAAATACTACTGAAACTAAAATTGTATATACTAGAAGACCGAGTATAAAACTAGTTTCTATTAAATTATTGTAAATATAATACGCAATATACTTGTATAAAAATCTCATGGCGTTTAGTAGACTACCCATGGTGTTAGTAGATGAATCGTCATATACGGGGGGAACATTGTTACTCGTCTTGGGTATGGTTGTAGTGTTTGTGGTTGTCGTTGTTGCTGCCATTAATAAACAGTTAGAATAAAATTAAAGGTTTTCCATCGCCGTTTTTCTTCCATGACAATCTCTACACAAGGCCACTAAATTATCTACGTGGTTGGATCCACCATTATCTAATCGTATCTTGTGATCCACTTCAAACCATGCAGGTAATTGTTTCTTACAATTGCCACACGTCCACCCTTGTTGAGAGGCAACGAATTTCTTTTTTGTTTCACTAACACATCGTTTAGTACTATTTTTGCCAGATTCAACGATACGATTTATTTGTTGTTGTTGGTGTTGTTGGTTGTCTGGCATAAATGGAGTTTGATTTGTAAAGTCCATAAATGGTGTTAATACATCCAAAGAAGATTTGGCGCTGGGTATATATTTTATAATGTTCGTTGCCTGATGTAATATATTCTGCGATTCATTTGGATTCTTTTTTAAAAATAAATATATGCTTAATCCAGCAAATGCGAATCCAGCCATTTTAAAATACTTTTGCCAGGATTGTAATAGCTTGACATAATTCCCATCGTGATATGTATTTACCATTAAAAATCCAGTTATTGCTAAAATTAATAATTCTAATTTCATATAATATTTATAAAGGTTATATTTTACAAATATTATTATTCGTTAGTGACAACTACTGTTTTCTTGGGATTGTTACTGCGTCTACGTATTGATTTGCGTATTGTCTTATTACGGGATTTACTAGTACGGGATTTCCGTCTACTAGATATGTATTGGTTATTATGAGGTTTATCGTCGCTATAAGATGTAATCCACCTAGGTGTTTTGTTCGTTAAATGTGTATTATATGATTTAGATAACGATTGCTTTATGGTACCAATATGTAAGTCTCCATCCGAGTTAATAAGACTATTTAATTCAGATATGTCATGTATTAGCAGATTAATGTTTATTTTCTCTCCTCCATTGGAATAAATACGTTCTGCAAGTATGGATCGAACTCGATCGATGTAAATTTTCTTAACATGGTCGTCAAGTTGGATATTTTTGTAATCTATGTCAAAGAAATTGTAAAATACTGTCATTAGACCGAATACATCACTATTATATAAATAACATTCCATAAAGTATTTGTCAGCCTTAAATTTTAAATCGACGGTATACTTGATTAAAATATCAGTAATATAGTTCGATAGATAGTATAAATAAAACCCGTATTCAATTACATCTACTTGATTCGAATCGGACATCTTATTATCAGTGTTCAGTACAGGCGCAAAAATTCGGTTAAACAGTAGGACATTGTCATCATAGTAACCGTATACACGGGCGGATTTGATAATATATTCGTTAACTATATAATTTCGTATATTCATTTTATTAAATAAAATAGTCCCGTCCTTTACACTTTGTAAAAAATCATCGTAGTGTGATCTAAATTCATTGGATAATATCATAGAAGAGAATGGTGTATTAAACTGTAACTGTCTGTCCATAATCTCTTCGGGAATTTTGTTGTCGTTTACAATACCTGCCAATCCCCAATCAATAATTCTAGCCTCCTGGGAGTTATCTACCATAATATTTCGATCTTTCAAGTCATTATGAATAACTCCAGCGTGATTCATGGGACTAACTCCAAATCGAAGTAATTTGATAAGCATGTCATGTAAGATGAATATTTTATCCCTCGTTATAATACCATCAACGACTAACCAGTCTCTTAAATCGACGCCAGCATCTGGCATATTTAAAATAGACAGTTGGTCAATGTGGTTGTTTACATTTTTTTCCGTGATGTTATACCTAGTCAACGCATAACACTTCTTATTAAAATTATTCTTATCTTCTGGTGTCAGTTTCTCCGGTTTACACATTTCAACATCAAGTAAGTAGTATTTATTGAAATTTTTAATTTTGTTTAAACGTTGTTTGATGCGGTTTATTTCAAGTATTTCTTGTTTGCCATATTTGTCGAGGGACATCTTACTAACTCCATTTATTCTAGACGCAACACCCTTACATTTTAAGGCTGGTTTAAAAATACAACCGAACCCACCAGATGCCAATGCCTCACCTCCATCTTTATTTCTTCTAATGGAACGCTGTCGTTTTTTTAGGGTTCTATATTTATGTTTAATAGGCGGAACCATCTATAGTTACGAGAGAATTATTTTTTATACAAATAATATCCTCCGGTGACTAATCCAATTAAAACAAAAATAAACACCAACTTTTTTCTATATTTGATTTGTTCTCTTAAAATAATTTCCCGTGGCTTGTACAATTCATAATAGGATTCTAACGATTCGGTTAACGTTTTTTCATCCTTTCCGATATCAACATTAATCTTGTTGTGGATAAAATGAACCCACTTTATAAATGAATCTTTTCCTTCTAAATAAGGAGACACCGGATATTTATCTAACATTTCACTAAATTTGTTTCCTATTTTTGGATGAGGAATAAATAGTGGAAAATTACTTAGTACATCATAGTATTTTTTCTGGGTCACCTTATTTGCCTTTAATGGATATGAAACAGCCAATGTCATCAAAAAAAACCAGTAATGCGGACCCCATACAATCGGATCAAATGTTTTTTCTGTCATTAAATAGAAACGATATAAAAAGATACTCAATCTAACATATAGTTAAATATTATGGATACGAAACAATCAACATTTATATTTTGTAATAATTGCGGAAAAACAGGTCATGTATTTCATACTTGTAAACATCCAATTACAAGTATAGGAATTATATTATTTAAAGTAGTCGAAAATCAACACCAGTATTTGATGATAAGACGAAAGCATAGTCTGGGATTTGTTGAATTTATGAGAGGGAAGTACCCAATTCATAATTACGAATATTTATTGAATATATTTAACGAAATGACAACGGAAGAAAAAACTATAATAAACAAATCGTCGTTTGACGACTTATGGAAATATTTATGGGGTGAGCAAATGGGTATTCAATATAGAGGGGAAGAAAAAATTTCAAGAGATAAATTCGATTGTTTAAAGAATGGTGTGGTAATTAACAACTTAGAATATAATTTAGAGAAACTTATAAATGAAAGTACATCAATCTGGGTGGAAACAGAATGGGGATTCCCCAAGGGTCGACGGAATTACCAGGAGAAAGATCTAAATTGTGCTTTAAGAGAATTTGAAGAGGAGACCGGATATTTAAAATCTGACGTAATTTTGGTCCAAAATATAATCCCATACGAAGAAATTTTCACTGGATCAAACATGAAATCATATAAGCACAAATATTTTTTAGGGTGTATTCAATCAGACGTTATACCTACGAATAATTTTCAAGAAACCGAAGTTAGCGAAATAAGGTGGTTGTCATACGAGGAGTGTCTACAAAAGATTAGATCATATAATTTAGAAAAAATAAATATATTAACGAAAGTGAATAATGTTTTACAACAATATAGATTATATTGATAGTATATAAGTATATTATGGAACCAATAAAAAAAAAGGCAGTTAAATTGAAAATTATTAAACAAATTCCGGACTTAACCCAAGAGAATATCGAAGATGTATACAAAACAAACTTCGATAAAATCGATTTAGACGATACTGATTACAATACTTTTTTGATGAAAAAAGAGATTTTAGACCAACAAATTATTGCGCAAAATGAAACAGCATACAATAATTTGTATCCATCCTTAGACGACCCTGAATTCAATATTAAAATTGCTGAAAAGAAAGAGTTTAATGACACTAAATATGATGGTACTATATATGACATTGAAGAGCAAGCAAAAAAATTATGTGATGCTGATTTTGAACTCGTGCCACATCAGTTATTTGTAAGAAATTTTTTGAGTTTTCAAACCCCATATAACAGTTTACTTCTATATCATGGTTTAGGAACAGGTAAAACATGTAGTGCTATTACTGTAGCGGAAGAAATGAGAACATATTTGAATCAATTAGGCATTAATCAACGAATAATTGTAGTGGCATCTCCAAATGTTCAAGAGAATTTTAGGTTACAGTTATTTGACGATAGAAAATTAAAGCTGGTCGATGGATTATGGAATTTAAGAGCCTGTATTGGAAACAAGTACTTAAAAGAAATTAACCCAATGAACATGAAAGGTTTATCCAAAGAAAAGGTTATTAAACAAATCGATAGGATTATAAACACGTCATACTTATTTTTAGGTTATACCGAGTTTGCGAATTTTATACTGAAGAAATCAGAGGTAGATGAAGAAGTAGATCCTAAGAAGAAAAAGACAGAAATGGTTAGAAAGTTAAAGAAAAACTTTAACAATCGTTTGATAATTATAGACGAGGTTCACAATATTCGCGTAAGTGATGACAAACAAGATAAACGTGTAGCCAATGAATTATTTAAATTAGTCAAGTATGTAGATAATTTGCGATTATTATTTCTTTCAGCAACACCAATGTATAACAGTTATAAAGAAATCATCTGGCTGTTAAACATAATGAATCTAAACGACAGACGATCTACAATCGAATTAAGTGATGTGTTTGATAAAAATGGAAATTTATTGATTGATGCCAATGGAAAAAATATAGGAGAAGAAATTTTACGAAGAAAAGCCACTGGATATGTATCTTTTGTGCGAGGAGAAAACCCATATACATTCCCATATCGTATTTTTCCTTCCTTGTTTTCGATTAAAAACACTTTCAAGGAGCAAATTTATCCAAGAAAACAACTTAATGATAAACCGATTGTTCAGCCACTTGAACATCTTGATGTATATGTTAATCTATGTGGTACATACCAAGAACAGGGGTATAAATACATTATAAATAAAATCAAAGAAAACTCGGTTAAAACAAAAGAAGGTATTCCGAGTTTTGAAAATATGGATTCATTTGGATATACTATTCTACAAAGACCGTTACAGGCGTTAAACATGGTTTACCCAAACAAACTATTAGACAATGGAACAAATCAAAGTTTTGATTCGAAAATTTTACTAGGCAGCGAAGGCCTGAAAAAAACAATGAAATACACTGAAACTACAAATCCTCCTACTAGAAAAAACTTTGAGTACATAGACAAAACGAATCAATATGGGGACTTCTTTTCACCAGATAAGATTGGATTATATAGTTCAAAAATAAAACAGATTACAAATAACATTCTCAATTCAGATGGTATCGTATTGATATATAGTCAATTCATAGATGGTGGGGTTATACCAGTTGCACTTGCTTTAGAATCATTAGGTTTCACGCGATTTGGGTCAAAAGCATCTAATTTATTTAAAACACCTCCGCGGAAGCAAATTGACGCATTGACATTTCTACCAAAAGACGAAATGGAGAATCCGGCAGATTTTAAGCCGGCGACCTATACAATGATTACCGGCGAAAAGGCTCTTTCACCAGATAAAGTATACGATTTAAAAAACTTGACCGACGAGGATAATAAGCGAGGAGAAAAAATCAAGGTTGTTATTATTTCAATGACTGGTTCAGAAGGTATAGATTTCAAAAATCTGCGTCAAGTCCATATATTAGAACCTTGGTACAATTTAAGTTTAATTGAGCAGATTATTGGTCGCGCAGTCAGAACATGTAGTCATAAACAATTACCATTCATAGAAAGGAATGTAGAAATATTTTTATACGGTACCTTAATGACTGATATTGACGAAGAAGCAGTTGATTTATATGTATATCGATTAGCCGAATTAAAGGCGGTACAAATTGGTCGGGTAAGTCGACTTTTAAAAGAATCGTCAGTAGATTGTATATTAAATATTGACCAGACATTATTTACAGAATCCAATATGAATACAATTGTCAAACAAAAATTATCAAACAAGTCCGTAATAGATTTTCCAATTGGCGACAAAGCAAAAACGGTATCATGTGACTATATGGACACGTGTGATTTTAAATGTAAACCATTTAAGACAATAAAACAGGATAGTATTAGATTAGATACCTATAACGAAACATTTATTGTAATAAATACGGAAAAAATCACACAGAGAATTCGAGACCTTTTTAAAAAGCGCGTATTTTACAAAAAAAATACTTTAATTAGTGAAATTAACATAATAAAGAACTATTCGTTGGATGAAATTAATGCGGCATTGACAACGTTAATTGAAGATCAAAACGAATACATTACAGATAGATTTGATAGAATTGGACATTTGCGAAACATTGAAGAGTATTATTTCTTTCAACCAATAGAATTAAACAATGATCATGTCAGTATATACGATAGACGCAATCCGATCGATTATAAGCACGAAAGGGTAGTATATCCTTTAAACGCGACGGAAGAACCTTTGAAATTAAAAGACATTATAGACGACGATATCCCTAATCTCAATTCTAGCACCGCTAACCGCGGCATTACTAGAGAGAATGGTAACATTGCCAAATTAAAGGAATTATACGATACTTCCAATCGGGAAATAAGTCAAGTAACTAGAGGCGAAGAAGATTGGTATATATTTGCAGCAATGTTAAAACATACTAATTATTTGAAAACAAACATAGGAATAGACGATGAAGTGTACAAAGAGTTTATCATTCAGCATATGTTAGAATATTTAAATTTTGAAGAGACAAAGGACATTTTAAATCATTTGTATTTTACATCAGCCTTGTCAGAATTTGAAAAAAATTTAAAAGGTTATTATGACAAACTTCTGTTACAAAATAAAGGAGTAGTTGGATTAATCGTTCCAAAAGAAAACAAGCAATATCTATTAGTAAAGGGGGATTCTGAGTGGATACAAGGGGAACAAGAAGATTATACAGATTTGACATCTGAAATAAAGAAAATAATAGTGCCGTTAGAAAGTTACAATCAATATATCGGATTTGTTGGAAGTTTTAAGACAGAGTTCAATATATTTAAGGTTAAAAATATGAACGATAAGCGAAGTAAAGGCGCTAGATGCGACCAAGCAGGTAAAGCCGACACTATTAATTTACTAGATACAATAAACGGAGATAACAAGTATACCGCCAATAATACTAAAGGAAGAAATAAAATAGAATTCTGTATTTTACAAGAATTAACATTAAGATATTTTGATAAGACAAACAAGTCGGGGCTAAGATGGTTTCTTAATCAACAAGAAGCGGTTGTAAATAATATCGAAAAAATTTCGTTTTAAATTAAAATTGAATATATAATTAAAGAATAATGTATTAGTATATAGTAATAATGGATACACCGATCGTTAAAAAGGATTTTCGTAGAAAGAAAGAGGTTGGGGTATATATGACGAATTTAATCACACGTAAAATACATGTACCTTTTAATAAAATAGGTAAAAATATTGCGAGTACGATCGAAATAATTATAAAAAAGGAAATCGAGGGTAAATGTGCCATTGAAGGATTTATTAAACCAAATTCAGTGAAAATACTAACATATTCCAGTGGTATTCTAGTAGAAGATCAGGTGATGTTTGATGTAGTATTCGAATGCTTGGTATGTTGTCCGGTGGAAGGTATGCTTATTAAATGTATTGTAAAAAATACTACACAGGCTGGAATTCGTGCGTTAATTAACGAAGAACCGTCGCCAGTAGTTGTATACGTGAGTCGAGATCATCACTACAATAATAAATACTTTAACACGGTGAAAGAGAGCGATGAAATAACGGTTCGTGTAATTGGGCAAAGATATGAACTAAATGATGAACGTGTGAGTGTGATGGGTGAAATCGTTGAACCAAAGGCAGAGCGACAGAAACCAGTTGCTCCTGCTCCAAACAAGAAACCAAAACTAGTTATTGAAGAAAAGATTTAAATACATATCGGTTGTATATTTCAAGGATGAATCTCACATATCTGAAAGAGCGAATCGAACAATTGAGTAAATTTCATCAAATAGGGATTCTAAGAATATTAAAAACATCTGAAACATGTACTCTTAATGAAAATAATAACGGGGTATTCGTCAACTTGACAACAGTCAGTAAAGATGTAATAGCAGAATTAGTAAATTATTTAGAATATGTTCAAACACAAGAAATACAGTTAAATGAAGTTGAAGTACAAAAAGGTATGTTATCAAATACATTTTTTAAAGATAATAAAGAGACGCCAACATTAAGTCTAAATGCATAACACAGAGTATTTAAATAGTATTATTCCGTATATGTTATCAAGTAAAAACATAGCAAAAATCCCCGAAATAATGAATGACACGAGAAAAATTGATAAACCTACCCCTAAAAAAAATATTATAGAACCTCGCGATAATATTTTTTTTCCCCAACAAAACGATCAGTTGTTTTGGTGCTTTTATATAAGTTTACATGGTTTACATGAATACGATATGATTCGTAATTTTTTTACGCTAGAAAAAGAGATTAAATATAAATGGGTTGAAGAACTTAGAACAAAACGAGATATTTTAAAGACAATAAAAGTGAGTAGAAGTATAGTTGAAGATGAACTAGCTAATTGTACAAAAATATCAATGAAGACAGTGAAAGCATTGTGTCATTTATTTGATATTAATATTGTATTCGTTGATGATAAAAAATATTATGAAATTATTACTAATGAAAATAAACAGATTGATGTTATTGAACAAAAAGCACATAAGTTTGGATTGAAACAGAATTTGACAAAGGATAAACTTGAATATTATCGTACACATTATTGGAAGCTTGAAAATTTAGATAAACCGTTAAAATCTATTTCAAGTTATAAATCAGATGAATTAAAAGATATTTGTAAGAAGATACACATTGATTGTGGTAAAATGACTAAACCAGAAATGTACCAGTCGATTCTGTCCCGTTTGTAATAAATTTAATTAAAAATTGAATTAGATATAAAATAATATGTTGGAGTATATATACAAATGTCCGAATTAAATTCTCAACAGCAATTTGATAATATTATAAATTCGTATTTAGAAAATGTAACGAATATTGCTGATGGAACTTCTGAATTAGAACTTCGATTTGGAACACGCGGAATTAATCCCATTTCTAAAATAGATTTTGATAATGTAATTCAAAAACTTAAATCAGTAGGTTTTCAAATCGAAAACGTAAACGCGTACAGCTTAAAAATGCAAAGCGAATATGTTGATAAAAAATCAGGTCAGACAAAACTATCTACGGTGAGAGTAGAACTAAACGGACTTCATAATGTACAGAAGTATTGTAATTCGAACTCTTTAAATGACGTTAGTCCGACCTTTATCCAAAAAAATTATGCTGTTGTGAATGATAAACCCATATTCCCAGTGAATATGGATGATTATAACTTTCGCGTTTCTTATCAAAAAGAAAAAACAATTGGATCATATAGTTCATTTGCTGAAAATATCCGATCTTCGTGGGAAGAAAATAAAAAAACATTTCGATACATTAATCGTGTCTCGTTTGTTCATCCTGATATACCTGTTAGAGTAGATCTAAGTATTGTAAAAGATAGTTCAAGTGAAAAGGTTGAATACAAAGGTCGCACAATCTACAAGTCTAAGCCAGAGTATACATTTCAATCGGCGAAAGTATTGGATAATCCGGAGAAATACGAAATTGAATTGGAGATTTTAAACAATAGAGTTGGTGCCGGTACCGATTTTAACAACGGTGCGAAACTAATGGTACAGTTGAAGCGAGCAATCAAATATGTGTTATCTGGCCTACAAAATACGAATTATCCTATTTCGTATACTAATATAAAGGAGGTGGGGACCGAGTATTTAAAACTAGTACATGGAAAAGAGTATAACGAACGAATGAGAATGGTACCGAAGTTATTTGTGGGACCTTCATCTGCTACTCTACAAATACTTAATATTGCGCCTATAAATGAAGATTCTACTATTCCGAATATTCGTAGTAATTACACGGTAACTGAAAAGGCGGATGGTATGAGAAAACTATTGTTCATTAATAAAACGGGTAAAATATATCTTATAGATACTAATATGAATGTTCAATTTACTGGCGCTCAAACCAAAAATGTTAGTTTATTTGAAACTCTATTAGATGGAGAGCATATTTTACATAATAAAAAGAAGGAATTTATTAATTTATACGCAGCGTTTGATGTTTACATTGTAAATAAAAAGGATGTTAGAGCAAATTCATTTATACCCCCAAATGGAACTGTCAAGGAGACGATAATCGCAAAATACCGGCTACCAGTATTAGTTGATATTATGAAAAATTTAAACGCAAAGTCGGTTACAGGAGATGATAACATTTCCCCCATGCGTTTTGAGAATAAAAATTTCAAAGCGGATAATCCTGATCAAAGCATATTTCAATGTTGTAATACTATTCTATCACAACAAAAGCAAGGTCTATATGAATATGAAATAGATGGCCTTATATTTACACCGGCTAATTTTGGAGTAGGTTCTGATAAAGAGGGAGTAGCCGGACCACTGATTAAGACTACCTGGGAATACTCTTTTAAATGGAAGCCATCTGAATTTAATACGATCGATTTTCTTGTTTCTACAAAAAAAGATGTTAATGGTGTGAATGATGTTATTGGAAATATTTTCCAAGAAGGCACAAATACAAATGCATACGATCAATTATCGCAATACAAAACACTCATATTACGGGTAGGTTTTGATGAAAGAAAGCATGGATACATAAATCCATGTGCGGATGTAATTAATGACAATTTACCCGTGATTGAAGATAAAGATAATGAAGAAACATATAAACCATTGCCATTTTATCCGACAAATCCATACGATGCAGAGGCCAGCATATGTAATGTTTTGCTACAGACCGATCAGAGTGGAAACAAAAGACTATTTACAGAAGAGGAAGAAGTATTTGATGATGGGACAATAGTAGAATTTCGTTACGATTTAACACGAGAAAATAAATGGAGGTGGGTACCATTACGTGTTAGATATGATAAAACCGCTGAGTATAAAAAGGGGTTTCGACAGTATGGTAATGCGTATCATGTTGCCAATAATAACTGGTATTCAATACATAATCCAATTACAGAACGGATGATTCGTACTGGTGAAGATATACCAGATGAGCTAGGGGATGACGATGTTTATTATAATCGTGTATCTGGAGCTTCTAATACAGAAGGGTTACGAGACTTTCACAATTTATTTGTTAAAAAGATGTTGATTACTGGTGTATCTAATCGTGGGGACACTCTTATTGATTATGCTGCTGGAAAAGGTGGTGATTTCCCAAAATGGATTGCTTCTAAATTGTCATTTGTATTTGGAATCGATATTTCAAAAGATAACATTGAAAATCGTCTAGATGGCGCGTGTGCTAGATATTTAAACTATCGTAAAAAATTCAAGGTAATGCCACATGCTTTATTTGTACACGGAAACAGCTCATCTAATATAAGAGATGGTACCGCATTATATACTGAAAAGGCTAAACAGATTACGAGAGCAGTATTTGGAGATGGGCCTAAAGATAAGGCAAATCTAGGAGCAGGTGTATATAGACAGTATGGTAAAGCATCCGACGGATTCAACATTAGTTCATGCCAATTTGCTCTTCATTATTTCTTTGAAAGTAAGAAAACGTTGAATAATTTCTTGCGAAATGTGAGTGAATGTACTAAAATTAACGGTCATTTTATAGGTGGGTGCTACAATGGATCAGCAATATTTGATGCTTTAAGAGGAAAGGCATCCGGGGAAAGTTTGTCCATTCTACAAGATGGTAAAAAAATATGGCAAATAACCAAGGGATATAATAGCGAGAGTTTTGTAGACGATGAAACCTCGCTTGGCTATGCTATTGATGTATATCAAGAGTCAATCAATAAAACGTTTCGTGAGTATTTAGTCAATTTTGATTATTTAAATAGAATTATGGAAAATTATGGTTTTGTAATGTTAACTCAAACAGAATGTGCTGAACTTGGTATACCTGACAGCGTTGGGTCATTTCAGCAATTATATGGGCTGATGGAAAATGAAATTAGAAAAAATGCCAAAAAGAAGAACGACTACGGAGAAGCTGTGAAAATGAGTCCAAAAGAAAAACAAATCTCGTTTTATAACAACTATTTTATTTACAAAAAGATTCGAAATGTCGACACAAGAGCTGTATATAATACGTCGATCGGTAGTTCTAAAATTCAAGAACAGATGGAGAAATTAGAAGAGGATGAAGCTGAACAGGCAGCAACTGTCCAAGAGAAAGTCAATAAGCCAAAGCCTCCTAAAAAAATGACACGCAAATTAAAACTACAACAAAATAGTAAGAGTTCAAGTAAGTCTCCAAATAAGTAATTTCATGAAGTAGTATAACATTAGGAAATGTAATGAATCATCGATATGCGAAAACAATATAAATGTAAACATTTTAATAACAATATCAAGATGAGTTTTTTTTTATTACCTGAAATACATAATAATCTGGGCGATTCTATCGTGTTAAACACAAAGGATAGCCAAGATATATGTATTAGTTTGTCGTTAACCCAGTATTTAAATAAAGTGAAGAAGCATATTGATGATAATTATGATAGTTGGGACTTTATAAAAAGGTATACAAATCCTTACGAGTTTATTCATACATTGGTTCCTAACACAAAATATTCTGTAAGTAAACTAAAGCCATTGTCTAGATCATTTTATAAGATGATAGAAATGGCTGATTTATTACATATATTTGGCGATTTTACGTGTAGAGACATAAATACATTTCATTTAGCCGAGGGACCAGGTGGGTTTATTGAAGCTACAAGTCATTTAAGAAACAATGATAATGACAAGTATTATGGAATGACTTTAATGAACGAAGATCCGAATGTTCCTGGATGGAAAAAATCGCATCGATTTTTAGAAACGCATACCAATGTTACTATTGAATATGGCCCGACCGGCACAGGAGACTTATTAGAAGTTGAGAATTTGAAATATTGCTATGAAAAATATTATAATAAAATGGATTTAATTACGGCTGATGGTGGATTTGACTTTTCAATTGATTTTAATGAACAAGAAACTCTTGCTACTAATTTATTATTTGCCCAAGCTAGTTTTGCGATTTCTATGCAAGCCGTTAACGGTCATTTCATCCTAAAAATTTTTGATATATTTACGAAAACCACCGCGGACATTATTTATCTACTAGCATCGTTATATAAGCAAGTGTTTATTGTAAAACCAAACACAAGTCGACTAGCTAATTCTGAAAAGTACATTGTTTGTAAATATTTCAAAGGAAATCATAGTAAATTAATGACAAATATAATTGACCAGTACCCCAAATTAAAACAATATTCACATCTGTCATCAATATTAAATTTCAATTTAGACTATATTTATATAAATAAATTGGAAGAATACAATGCTATTTTCGGTCAGCAACAAATTGAAAATATCACGTCAACAATAAATATAATCGCAAGTAAAAATAAATCGGATCGACTAGAAACATTAAAAAAAAACTGTATTCAACGATGTATTCAATGGTGTGAAAAACATAATATACCATATAATAAACTACTAGTCAGCTCCAATATTTTTATAGGCCAAATATGACGCGTTTTTTATTGATTCGATAATTCAACAAAGTATACGATAATAATATTTTTATATGACGAAATATTATTATTAGTATAGTATATAATGAATAAGTTATTAAAGATGTGGACTAAGTCGTCTTTTTTAGTCAAGTTACTTGTTGTAGCAATTGTTTTTGTCATTATTCGACATGTATATTTTAGACATTTATTGCGAGGTTTACTTACAGAAAATTTTGGTAACCCTGCGTCGTGTACATATTACTACATGAATAATTGTGGTCATTGCAAACGATTCACTCCTGAATGGGATGATTTTGTTCAATCATATACGGGTAATATTAAACTGAGAAAGGTTGAAGCGAGCGAAGCAGGAGATGATCTACAGAAATATAATATTAAGGGATTTCCAACTGTTTTATTGCTTGATGATGCGGGTGAAACTAAAGAGTTTGATGGACCACGCACAAGCGATGGACTAAAAAAATTTTTACAGGTTTGAACAATTACTTCATATGACAATCTGTACAATTAAATATTTTCACTTATGTATTTTACAATTATTTAATCTATATAATAATTGTAAAAATTGATCTTGTAATCTAGCAAGTATATTAATTATAATAACTATAGGATGGCTAGACAATATACCGAGGCGGAACCAGATGTGTGTGTTTTCTTTCATAGAATGTCAATGTTAATATTTCATTATATTTTGGCATTGATTAGTATATTAATTACTATCGTATCGAGTATGCTGCTAGTCATATGCTCATTTATGTTAGATCTATCCGGTATGGTCGATTTATTTAAAAATAGTATTTACATACCATATGAGTTGCCTTCTTTGAAGACAATGTGTCTACTCTTTACAGATGATGCTCGTAATAAATTAATAACCTATTTTAAAATGTCGTCAATTGATCCTAGAGTAATCATTAAGGAGGAATGCGACGATTCCGACGACGATTTACCTGATTTAATTCCGTTAGTTGACAACAATAATCACGAGGATAGCGATGTTGAAGATCTAACTGATAAGATGCTTGCTGAACTGGCTTTACATAAACATACAATTGATTTGTCATATGACACTGATCAGGAAGGTAAACAAAGTGATGATGAAGACGATTTAATAGATCATTTACCAATAGACTAGTTAGTTAGTAGTATACAACATAAATGATTCGATTAGACAATCTATATACAAAAATAAAAAACCTATTCTATTAAATTAATTTATAGCACCCCAGTAAGCAGATAATGATTGACTTGGTCCACAATTTGTTCCATTTTGATTACATACTGATTTTTTTCCATTACGACGATAAGTAATAGGTGCTTGATACTTACTCTTTAAGAAATATGGACTTGTTGAATTACCATGATATTTACCGGCATTAGCCCCTTGTTGCCCCCATGCGGATGCGAAAGAGGCACCATTCTTTGTGATTGTATCATATTTTAGCTTGGTTAGTCTAGTTCCATTATCAACGGCTCCTTGTGTTGCAAATTGACTGTTACTTGGTTTGTAAATTGAGGTGTTACATGTATTTGATTTACCAGTTTGAGACGGATATGAACAATTATTCGTATTAAATTCAACACTATTGTTAGCAATTAATACAGAATCATAAGTTTTTCCAGGAATTTCTTGTATAGTTTGTTTCTGACTATATAATTTACACCGTGCCTTTAAATAGGCTCTTGAATCAGTATAATATGATTTACTTAATAATGTAGTTGCTGACTTAATAATATTGTTCTCGGGAGTACAACATATATTCTTTGTCGCGTATACTCCTGTTTGAATTTCATAACTACCAACACCACCAATCGGACCAATTTGAATGTTTCCATTATTTTGAATCTTATTATTATGTGTGTCTTCCGACAAAGGTATACTAATTGACGGCTTTATACTTTTATATGGAGATTGTAAGAATTTGTCATCAAATGTAATATATAAGTTATTATTTGACTTTTCACAAGAACAATCGTTTGGGCTAGTGTATCCCCTAAATACCGTTCCGCCAGGCCGATCCACAACACTAATAGATGCGGCACTGTGACCGCTTTTGCCATTTACATTCAATTGTCTTCGCCAATGCTTCATCGGATATGGTCTACGAAAAGGTCCAATAAAATTTACAGCGTTATCAAAGTTTTCTTGAGGGGATGTAGTTGGGTTATGACCTAAATTAACATTCGGACGACTCATACCTCCAATTATTCCATATGAAGAGCTAGCTTTGTATGGCTCAATCGGTTGTCGAGTAGATATTAAAGTATTTGAAGAGCTCATATTAATAGGTTTAGACATTATCAGTATATAGTACTGATAGAAAAATAACTACTACAAATAATTATTATTATATCTAAAAGAAAAACTCCTAATAATATATAAATGATTGTTATTACATTTCTACTAATATTTTTTTTAATACTACTTATTGGTTATATTATACAATATTTCACTAAACCAACTATCATCGAAGGTGCTACTGGACAATATCAAAATTATTCTGACAATCCAATGATTTTAGCAAATAAGAATGCAGCCAATATTGAAGTTCTGAAAAAAAAGATTGATGAACTATCTGGGCTTACAGAAAAGGTGAATACGAATACTGCCAATATAGAGAAGAATCAACAAGTTACTGCTAGTTTAATGCAATCAATGAGTCCATCGAATAATAAGGCTAGTCAACAAAATCAAAAACTAGTAGATGAAGACCCGAGCACATTTAATATGCCATCATCATAATTACTTCATACTGAATTGCGCTGATAAAGTGAAATGACAATATCGTCAGTTTGAATTAATTCTAAGATATTGTAATATTGAAAAAATGTCATTGAAATATTAATTTTTATGTAGAATATATATATCAATGTCAAATTTTTTTCAAGAAGTATTAGCAGACGCAAAAAGTGTAGAACAGGAAATATTAGGCCCTGATTATGAATATTGGAAGCAAATAAAATCACCCAGTGAAATGGGAATGAGCAGCAATGGTAGCATTTCTACTATTGCGACTGATGTTGCTGGATTAATTAACTATGTTGAATTATTAGTAACTGGTACGGGTGGAGCGTCAAAAACCGGAGGACCTCTTGGAAACAAATTCTTTTTGAAAACACCGGCTACATGCAAGGACAAAGCATCTGGAGAGATTGTGGATAGGTACATGTACGTAAATAATATACCGACCGGGTCGATTCCATTTCTTAGTTCGGCAGCAGGGATGAATTTTTCAAATTTTGAAGGCTTAGTTCCGGGAACAATGGGCAATTTGTCAGCAATGAATCCAATGTTGATCTTCCAGTCATTTGTCTCTGGTGCCCAGCCAGAATGTCAGGAAATAACTTTAGAAACTGTCGATGTTAATAACAATAAAAGCACCGAGACGAGACATGTTACTACTACTGACCTACAAAACATGAATGCATGTGAATTTAAACCAAAATTTAACAATAACCCGGTTACGGGTCAACAATGTCGCGAGGCATTTACAAATCGCACTCGCAAACATATTCCAGATGATCTAATCGCACAATTATTCTACGCGTCTCTAGGTGTATTAGGGATATACATTTTATTACATATAATGAAACGACTCAAAGAGAGAAAATAATACAATACTTAACAAATCAGTTGGTTACGTGTTTATATATGTAACCGAGTGATTTTATATAAAATTAATTTGCTTACTTACTTACGACGAGAATACGATTTTCCTCTTCGTCCAGTTTTACTTCTAGTCTGTTTATGTCCTTTTCTAGATTTAGAAGATTGTCCCTTTTTTTGATGTCTACGCTTCACTGATTTTGACTTCTTGGATTTTGTAAATCTACGTTTTCGTTTACCTCCAACAGTGACTTGATCTAAATTTTCGACTTGGGCTGTATCAGAAGTAGACTCAGTCTGTGCTGGTTTTGAAAACATACCGGAGAACCAGTCTTTGGCACCAGAGAGAGCACTGCTAGCCGTTTCACTTAAAGTTTTTTTTTGTGATGAAACATCTCCTGTTTGTGTTAATGATGTTGAATCGTCCATGTTATATAATATTTAAAGAAAATATTATATAATTATTGTGGTGTTTAAAGTTTGACGCGTTTGTAAAGCTCCAAAGCAGCTAAACCACCGGATACTTGGGCAAGAATATATGGAATTAATTCCGATTTGGGTAATTTACCAGCAGACACCATCATGATGGATACGGCAGGATTAAAATTTCCTCCTGAAATAGGTCCGCCAACTATAATTGCTATTGCTAAAGCGGCCCCTATTGCTAAAGCGTTACCAGTAGCAAGAATGACATACAGAAAGAACAGGGTGCCTAAGAATTCGACAACGTAGTTATTCATTGGTTATATAAATCTATGATATAAAAAAACAACCAATCAAAGGTTTTTATTCTATTTTCACATTAGTGTTGGAACATGAATTTGTCTATTACCTGTTCCAGTTACATTTGACCCACCCCCAGACTTAAATGTATTCTCAAGAGCACCCTTTTTCTTGGGGGCAACACATCCACCAGATCTACATTTGCGAAGAGAACTATTTCTACTTGTAGTATCTTGTGCTCTAAAAGATATTGGATTTTGTTCTGATATATTCACTATCGATGATTTACCAATTGTATTCAATCTATTAAGAGCTGTCACTTGAGAAGCATCATAATGCCCATTCATTAAAGCGCCTCCTCCGCCATCATTAATATACACACGACGAGCATTTGAAAACATGGAATCTCCAGCAGAAGGATAAAATTTTTGAGGCATAGCCATTGGAGTACTTAATTTAGCATTGTTCCCTCGGTTTTTTATTAGCAATCCTTGATCAGCAGGTCCATTAAATGTGTCTAGATTACTTTTATATGTGAATTGAAGCCCCGACATTTTATATATATTATAGATTATATATAAAATCTAATAAAAATAGTTCGTGATAATCTAAATTGTAGAGAATAATGAATATGTAACATGTCCGTCGACAAACTTAATGACGAACACGTTTCCAAGCAACATATGCTCCATTATTAGACCCTCCGAAACTAGAATCATTAAAGTTTCTATTTATCGCCTGTTGTTTTTTAAATACAGTATAATCCGAGCCATCATAAACCCACTTTACATTGGTATTCGCACTAGGAACTCCAGTATTGTCTGGTCTGGCAAAAATGCTTCCTCCTAAAATAGATGCCGACTGATTAGAAGCAAGTCTAATCCGTCCAGTCTTAACTTGATTAGACCCACCAGAAGTGTAATTTTGACGATTTAATAAATCACCAGCATTGTTAACCGCGCGAAATGGTGTAGCTGCTACATTTAACCCCTTCACCACACCCGTAGCGGCATTTCCATTCCACGCTTTCTTCAATAAAAAACGCATACCTCCTCTTGAAGAACCACCCATCATACCTGTTCCAGAACTACTATTAGATCCACCACCAAGTAATCCAAGAGCAATGCCTGGTCTACCAGCCGCAACATAGTTAAGATTATTATTTTGATTTCCGCAAAAAGACATGTATATATAATTCGCATATAAAAAAATATTTCTCGTATAAAATTGCTAAAAGTCTAAACTTGTAAAATCGGATAAGGTGTAATTGTGTCTATGTCATGATTCTTGGAGCAATATTCATTGTCTGTAATTCTTGGAATAACAATTTACAGGCATAGGGAATTTCAACATAACTAAAATCTACTCTATTGTCACATGTCCTACAAGTATGTATTTTCAACTTATCGTTATAAGCGGCAATCATTCCACATTTTTTACAAACATTCACTTGATATTTATCAGAGGCATCGTATAATCGACCTCTTGTAAATCTAGAAGCCCCATGAGAACACATACAATCACGTTCCATTTCACCAAAACGTAGACCTCCATCTCGGCTTCTGCCCTCAGCAGGTTGTCTAGTTAGGTTTACCATCGGACCAATAGATCGACTATGTTGCTTATCACGAACCATATGTTTCAATCGCTGGTAAAATACCGGCCCAATAAAGATACTGGTTTCAATTTGTTGTCCAGTTAATCCATTGTACATCAGTTCATTTCCATTACTTTCATAACCTAATTTTACCAACTCTTTTCGAATAGTATCAATAGATAGATCTCCGAACGAAGTGCCATCGCCAAATAATCCTAATTCTACTAAAACCTTCCCTAATAGTGTTTCCTTTAGTTGTCCGATTGTCATACGAGATGGAATCGCATGTGGATTAATAATAATATCTGGTTTCAATCCACTTGCTGTAAATGGCATGTCACATTCTGGGATAATATTTCCAATCGTACCTTTTTGACCATGACGACTGCTAAATTTGTCACCTATCACTGGTCGTCGAACCGTTCTGACACGAACTTTACAGAAACTATAACCGTCGCCATTTCGGTCGACAAAATTTTTGTCGATGTAGGACTCTTCGTTTGTTCGATATGTTCTACTCAAATCTTCAAATTTAATCACCTTTGTATGATCATTACGATTTTCCTTAATTGGAACAACCTTGGCAATGATTACATCATTATTTTCTAAAAGAGTATTTTCCGGAATAATTCCATTATTTGTAATTTTATCATAATTTCCATATTTCATACCCTTTGTTTTTGATGGATCTGGTTTGCATCTAATTTCTTCGTCCCCATTAATTTTTTTATCTTCATCCTTCTCAGTGTGATAAATGGTTGCTTGAAACAAACCTCGATCTATAGAGCCTTGATTAAACAATAGACTGTCCTCTTGGTTATATCCACTGTGCGTCATGATCGCTACTATTACTGGAGATCCTGCTGGAATTTTATCTAAATGTACCATACCCATTAATCTGGTATCAACCAGTGGACGCGCTGGATAACTTAATACATATGCCGTCTTATCCATTCGAGTGTCGAAATTAGTAACATACATACCCATTGCCTGCTTACCCATAGCAGATTGGTATGTATTTCTAGGGCTTTGATTGTGATCAGGATATGGGATACATGAAGCTAAAATACCAAATATTGTACTAGGATGAATTTCACAATGTGTGTATTTATACATAAACTGTGACGGTTTATATAAGTCCTTGGGTTTCATCGAGATCATACTAAAACTTTGTTCTTCCGGATCAATATATTCAATAATTGACGACTCGAGTTTTGAACTAATTAATAAATCGTTCCATTCTAATTCATCTGATTTAATTTTATCAACCATATGTGGCTGAAGTAGGATACGGTTGTCTACTACACGAAGTACCGGGCGGATTAATCTTCCAGCATCAGTACATATACGAATTTCACGATTTTTATAATCAAATACAATCGATGTGTAAACATTAATAATCCCCTTGTGTTTTTTTTCTTGGAATGATTTGTATAATTTATATGGATCAGTACTCATTCCGATCCAAGCGCCATTAACGAATATTTTGACGTTATCATGTAATTCTACTGGTGAAAGGTTGGTAAGTGGTGTTATGTGTGGCATTATGTATTCATGAATTGGTCTACTGTTACTAGGAATCGTGATATGTGTCATATAACTCAAATTTTTTACTACACCAACACTCGCACCTTCTGGTGTTTCTGCTGGACAAAGAAATCCCCATGAACTATTATGTAGTTTGCGAGGCGGAATTAATTTTCCACTCTTGTCAATAGGAGTATTAATACGGCGCAAATGGCTTAAACTAGATATGTAGGTTAGCCTGTTTAATACTTGTGCTACACCGACCTTATTGCTATTTACATTCTTTAACCCAAAGTCTCCAGTTGAAAGTGCGCGTTTAAGTCCATTTTCAATAGTAGTTGATTTTACAATCTTATATACATTTGTTGTGTTGATAATACTTAAATAATCTTCAGTTGAACGCCAAGAACCATTGTTAATTTCACGAATGATTTGTTTTTGCATATCTTTTACCAATTTATTGAAATAGTTGCGATATAAATTATTAAGAAGAGTTCCAGTAAGATCTACACGCTTATTTAAATATGAATCTCGGTCGTCTGGTTGAATCCAACCAAAACTACATCTTAGTAGCTTATTCACCATATACCCAAGAAAGTAAATCTTTTGTGTCTCATCATGGCAGTGTGGAAACAAATCATTGTTCAAAATGTCTATTGTGAAATCGCGCTTTTTCTTGATCCCGGACTCTCTATCCATATTAATTGGAGTAAACATTGCATAGCTAGTTAAATATTTTATAGCATCCTCTTGAGTCATTATTTTATTTGATTCAATAATACTTCCTTGAAGTCCATATTTCATCTTTTTGTATTTATCATCATCTATGTTCAATATAATTTTTTCACATATCTCTTTGTCTGAGATGACACCTAACGCACGAAACACGACTAGTAGGGGGACTGGCTGTTTCAAGCGAGGGATTTGAATATGTATAGAAGTTCCGAATCCACTATTTTTACTACTGATCATCATAGTAATCTGTTTCGGACTGATACATTTAAAATCTGGTACCGATTTTATTTCAGCCGACCAACTCCATTTGTTGTTATTTTTACTAACATTAAAACAATACACTCTATTCTCGGCAGCTCGTTCCTGCCCTAATACTGTCTTCTCACTACCATTAATAATGAAATAACCTCCTGCATCAAATTTACATTCTCCACTAATATTTTCATCGATATGTTGATATTGTTTCAATACGCATATCGACGATTTTAACATGATTGGTAACTTGCCTATATGAATATTTGGTAAGGTCTTATAAAATGTTTGACTGTTTTCTAACTTTGGTCCACCACGTACTATATATTTAATGTTTAGGTCAATTGTCATCATGGAAGCATATGTGAAATTTCTTAATCTTGCCTCTTGTGGAAACATCAATTTTGATGCCCCATTATTTTCATGAATCTGGGGTCTATATAGGTGAAAGTTCTCAAATGTGACATATATTTCTAGACTATGTTTTCCTGAATCTTTGTCGTAATCCTGCTCACTACAAATTTGAACTGGATTAAACATGTCGATTGTTTGCTGGATTTGATGATCTACAAAATTGTTATATGATTCTAGTTGATGTCTCACTAGCTGTGACAAATGTTGATCTTTAAAATATGATTCTATCACTGCCCACGGTGTTTCCAAATATTTATGGGGCACATCGTTGTTAATATCCTTTATAAAGGTCGCCATTGTTAATGTTTAAATCATATTATAAATTGTTTTACACATCAATTTATTTTTAAATTGATGTATTTAATTATTTAAGAATTGAAAATTAATTTTAATAATGATTTTATATAAACTAATATAAACCGGTCTATCAATTGTAATACAATGAAGACATATAATAAATTGGTGCATAGTTTAGATTCCAAGCTAAATTCGTCAATCATAACAAATAATACAGATGAAGACTTACATACTATATTACAGGAGTCCACCCGTGATTTTTACCATAATTATAATACGCCGTTGTTTTCAGGTATGACCGTTGATGTTTCATTACCTATCTGTATACGCGGCAAAGAAGAGGACGATGATCTAAAGCATTTTACGAAGACTGTAGTAAATATAAATGAGCCAGTAAATGAGTTGAATGATTTAATAAACTTGTGTGAAAAATATCCCCTAGCTGATAATATTGAATATAATATTAACATGAAATCTTTACACTCAATCAAACCATACTTATTGGAGCTACAAAATATGATTGGTATGAATACTCTTAAGGAAACGATCGTCGATCAAATACTGTATTTTATTCAAGACCTTCATATCATCTCTCCAACAAATTCTGATTACATGCACACGGTCATTTATGGTCCACCTGGAACAGGTAAAACGGAAGTGGCTAAAATAATGGGTCGCATTTTCAGCAACTTAGGTATATTAAATAATAATATCTTTAAAAAGGTGACTCGTGATGACCTGATAGCCGGATATTTAGGACAAACTGCTATCAAAACAAAACAATTGATTAAAGAATGTATCGGTGGTGTATTATTCATCGATGAAGCATATGCTTTAGGTAATAAAGAAACGGGTGACTCGTTTTCAAAGGAAAGCATTGATATTATATGTGAAGCATTAAGTGACCATAAAAAGGATCTTATGTGTATTATTGCCGGGTATGAAAAGGATTTACGAGACTGTTTTTTTAATTATAATCAAGGCTTAGAATCTAGATTCACATGGAAATTCAAAATCGATGCGTATACGGCAAGAGAACTACGTCTTATTTTTGAAAAAAAACTATATGAATGTGGTTGGTCATTACAAGATACATTACAAGATGAATGGTTTGAACAAAACAAAGAATATTTTAAGTTTTACGGTCGTGATATGGAAGTTCTATTTTCAAAAGTAAAAATCGCCCACAGCAGGAGAGTATTTTGTTTACCAAAAGAAGAAAAAACGAAAATTAATCATAAAGATTTAGAGAAGGGGTTTGAAGATTATAAAAAAAATAGCGATGTCGAACATAAAAAGAAGGAAAAGGATAGACAAACTCGATTGTATAATACATTATATTGTTAATATTCTGACTTTATTTTATAAAAATATAATATGTCGTCATCAGAGAGAAAAACGATCAAATTTAATAATTTGGTTGTATCTAATAAAACTAGGAAAAATTCTGGAGTAAAAAAAGATAAGCCAGTTGGTATAATAAAACCGAATGTTTTAAAAAAGACGTTACTTGAAAAGATTAAACGTCATCAACAAAGCGAACAAATTAAGGAAAAACGACCTCTTGAAAATGACTCCGATCTTGATTTTCAAGATAACTTTATGGAGTCATTGGAATATTTAAATAAATTAAACGATAAACATAAACAACAAAAAGTAACGAAGGGTGTTAGACGAAATAAAACAGTGAAAAATCCAATAAATCGACCGATTGGTAGCCATAATGTGTCGAGTGAACATATCATTTCAATTGAGTTACCGGATGACTTTGATAAGCCAGCTTTAAAACTAAGTAGTCTAGACGTATTCACGGGTGGTTCAACTCCGGTTAATACACTACACAATCCAATGACACCCTCTATGCCACTACAATCTGCTAGGTTGCCATTAATATCTATGAACCAACCTAACAATATGATTAATGTGAATACTCGTACCGTTGATTCTCTCGCGTTGAATGCCACTGATAGTAAGAGTGAACCGTTTATATCAAATGTAAATACTATGGTACCATCTAATATACAAGTGCCGGTTAGCACGGAATCACCGTATGGCTGTTTGAAAGGGGGGAGTAAACCAACCTATAGACAATATTATAATCATACTTTAAAAAACACTACATCGAAACCTTCTAATCCAAGTACTGGCAGACAACATCAACATCAAACGACAAAAATGAAAGCGACTCACAATAAAATTAAATTGGTAAAAAAGAAGACAAGAAGGACTACATTTAAGTTGGGTCGCGTTGACGGTAAGGTATCTGTGCTTATTAAAAATAATGCTACCAGACGGAAAATAAAACGTGAACATGGGATTTTGAAACAAAAGCCAATGAACGAAATAAAAAAGTTTTTATATGATAAAAATTTAATTCGCATAGGTTCTACTGCGCCAAACGATGTGATACGTACATTATATGAACAAACTGTGTTGGCTGGAGACATTACAAATGTTGGGGCTGGTGTAACACTACATAATTTTGTAAATAAATAAACTATATCCGTTGCGACATTATTATAGCAAATAAATATAAATACGATTCTTTATATTTATTAGTAGACCAGTATGGCAATGTTAAAACAATATTTTAAATTGAAACATGAATACAGAGAGAAATATGGTGAAAAAACCCTACTGTTGTTTCAAGTAGGTGCCTTTTATGAAGTGTATACAAATGTAAATCCATTGACAAAGGAGATCGTGGAAGAACAAGTAATTGAATTTAAGCGGTTTACTGACTTGGCTTCGGCAAAAAAAACAGATGATACCCTAATGCTTGGATTTCGTGATTATATGATAGATAAATATGTGGATAAGATTCAAAATAACGGGTATACTGCTGTTGTGTACAGCCAGGATTCACCTACTGCAAATACAACAAGAAGTTTAACCGGTATTTTCTCTCCTGGAACCTTTTTTTCAGTTAATAGTGATATAGTGTCAAATAACCTATGTTGTATATGGATCCATCTCAATCAAAAAAGTCGATTACATTCTAGTGGAAATATTATTATTGGTATGTCACATATAGACAATTTTACTGGTAAAAGTTCGTTTTACGAGGTGGTTACTGAAAATATTCATAATCCAACTACATTTGATGAATTAGAACGATTTATTAGCACATATAATCCAAACGAAACTATTATCATTTCAAATATGGAAAATAATAAGATAAATGATATTGTTACGTATACAAATATAGTCGGTAGAAAGATTCACAAATTGAATTATGATGACAAGCGAGTAAAAAATGTTGAAAAACAATCATATCAAACTGAAATTTTAAATAAGTTTTTTGCTGATAATGTTAGCGAGTCGTTACATAATAGTAGCTTGGAGTTTGTATATGCTATACAAAGCTACACATATTTGTTAAATTTCGTATTTGAACATAATCCAAATCTAGTAAATAGGATTCACGAACCCTGTATAGAAAATAATACTGACCGAATGTTATTAGCAAATCATAGCCTACAGCAATTGAATATAATCGATGATAATAATTATAAAGGAAAATTGTCTTCTGTAAGTACCTTTTTGAATAATTGTATAACCTCGATGGGCAGTCGCAGTTTCAAATATAATATCCTGAACCCTTCGACAAACCGTGCTAAGATGGAAAGAAATTACGACATAACGGAATATTTATTAAAAACTGATTATTGGACAACCTGGAGGAACGAATTAAAGAATATCAAAGACCTAGAACGATTTATTCGTCAAATTTATTTAAGTCGGATTACTTTACATAATTTGTTTTGTTTTTATGAGAATCTCTCTATGATTCGTAGTTTATCTTCTACTGTACTCTTAGATTTACAACTGACGAAATATTTTACATCCATTGTGGATGTTAACATGGTTGGAACTAGCTGTGACGAGCTTAAACGATTGGTTACAGAAACATTTATAATAGATGAATGTCGTGAGTTACATACACTAGATACGAATGTTAATTTTATTAAAAAGGGCGTTAGTTCTGAATTAGACGAAGAGACAACTATCCTTGAAAATAGTAAATGTAAGCTAGATTCGATCCGAATATATTTAGATTCGTTAATCGCAAAGGGAGAGAGAACGGATAAGACCGACTATATAAAGATACATGAAACTGACAAGTCAGGAATGACATTACAATGTACAACACGTAGATGTAATATATTAAAACAACAAATACATGCTGGAAAATTTCAAGTCCAGCTACAGTTCGTAAACAACACTGGGAAGACAGAATACTTTGAATTTTCACCGGATATCCATAGCAATGTAGCGTCGGGTACAAATGTCAATATATCAAACGAACTTATAAATAAAACATGTAATAATATAAGACAAGCAAAAGAAAATATAAGTAAAATTATAGTAATAGAATTTAATAAATTTATAAAGAGTCTAGAAAAATACGAGTCAGATTTGACGAATCTAGTTCAATTTGTTTCATCATTAGATTTGTTACAAAATATGTGCTATATAGCAAATAAATATAAATATTACAAACCGACTGTAAAGGATGGTACCAAATCATACATTACAGCAAAAAATATTCGCCACCCATTAATAGAGCAATTAAACACAACCGAATTATACATATCAAATGACATTAGCATTGGTAATGAATCAGACATTATGTTACTATATGGCACAAATGCTGTCGGAAAAACAAGTATAATTAGAGCAGTCGGTATTAATTTAATTATGGCACAAGCTGGGTTATATGTACCAAGCGAACGATTCGAATTTGTTCCATATAATGGTATTTTCACAAGAATATTAGGGAATGATAATTTATTTAAAGGATTATCAACATTTGCGGTTGAAATGTCTGAACTACGCGTTATTTTAAAAATGGCAAACGAAAATAGTTTGATATTGGGTGATGAATTATGTTCAGGAACGGAACATGACTCAGCAGTGAGTATATTTGTATCCGGGTTAAATATACTCCACAAAAAGAGAACGAGTGCCATATTTGCCACTCATTTACATGAAATAACCAATTTTGACGAGATTAAAAATATGGATAAGTTAACCATAAAACACATGGCTGTTACTTATAACAAAGAAAAGGATCTCTTGATATATGATAGATTGTTAAGGGATGGGTCCGGAGAAAGTATGTACGGCCTAGAAGTGTGTAAATCATTACACTTACCAGACGAATTTTTAGAAGCTGCTTATGAAATACGCAGAAAATACAAGAAGGAAGAAGAAGGTATTTTATCAAAAAAGGTATCACACTTTAACTGTAAAAAAATTGTGGGTATATGTGAATTATGTAAAAAAGACATCGGTACGGAAGTTCACCATTTACAACATCAAGAAAATGCTGATAAAAATAACATGATTAACCATTTTCACAAAAATCACCCGGCGAATTTATTAACATTGTGTGAACATTGTCATAATCAAATACATAAAACAGGTAAACAACACAAAAAGGTAAAAACAAGTCGTGGGACTGAACTTGTGGAATTGAATAATTAATGGAATAAATATTTTATTATATGAAAATAGTATATATGGATTCAAGTTTAGGTATATCTACAAATAATTCACTACAAAACACGATTCCATTAATGATTACAGTGGCAGTAATTATTATAGGACTAATGGTGTTTTTCGCAATAATAGAATTTGATTTATTACCTGTTAAAGATCCAATCATTCAAAAGATAGTAGAGGTTGAATCTTTTAACAATATGGAACAAGGATTTTGTAAAAGCCATGAAGGTAATAGAAATGAACTACAAACAAGTTGTAATAAACTCACAAAAGATAATTGTTTGGCAACTTCGTGCTGTGTATACGCAAAGATGGAAGGCACTGAAAAATGTCATTCCGGAGACATAAATGGACCTACATTTAGAAGGGACGCCAATGGTAAAACAAAAGATATCGATTATTATTATTTCAGAAATAAGTGTATAGGTACAGAATGTCCAAAATAATAAATAAGTAAAAAATTGATTTACATATAAATTTATATAATATATATATAACTCAATATGATTATACCTGTAAAGTGTTTTACCTGTGGAAAAGTAATTGGTAATAAGTATGAATATTATCAAAAAGAGGTGAGAAGATTAAAAATGGCGCGTGGGATGGAAATAGACAAAGTAATCTATTTAACAGAAGATTATGTTGATAAAACACCTGAAGGGGAGGTTTTAGACAAATTAGGTTTAAATAAGATGTGTTGTAGACGGCATTTATTAACACACGTGGACATAGAATAATTTCTATATATATAGTATATTATGAGAAAATCAACAAATCATAAAAACAAGATAAGGCCATCTTCAAAAAAAACACAAAGACATAGAAGAAGAAATGTGCGTAAAACTAGTAAACGTGTATATATCAATCTAGGTGGTAATAAGCGTGTAACAATGAAACACGCAAAGGCCTCCGCTATATCAAGAGAAAAAAGAGGTTCTGATCGGGCATTATCATATAGATATTCTCTACAAAGAGCAATTGCTGGAGGGAGTAAAAAAATACATACCAGCAACAAAAGAAACAAACATATCAAGGGTGGCTCGGTAAATGGACCAATCGGATATGGATGGAACGGCGGAGATGTTGGATCGTGGCCAGGTGTCCAAAGTAGTCTAGGAGTAAATACAAACGGTGCTACAATGTCAAACCATTTTTCTTTGAGTCCGGATGGTATAGTTGTAGGTGGAATAGATCCAGCTCGATCAACATCCGATGATATGATAATGAAAGTACCTATGAACGGTGGAAAACAAAATAAGCGAGTCACAAAGAGGAAAGCAAGACAACATGGTGGTTTCTTTCAAGAAATCATAAATATTGGCAGAGGGGCACAGGCAGGCGTAAACGGAGGTTATTTTAATTTAATCGGTAAACAACAGCCGATCAGTCAGAATCCATATCCTACACAAAATCAACTATTAAGTACACCAAGCAATACTATAAATACAAGTCATCAAATACCAGACATTAGAAATATATATGTAGAGGCGAATAATTCCGCAGCTAAAATGTAAAATTATTTTTTCTAGTAATATTACATAATGTTAAAACAAATCCAACGATTATGTACTCCAGCCAAAGTGTATTTTTTTATAAGTGTATTGTCATTACTATTTATGGTAATTTCTAATATTGGAAACAACCGATCATTCTGTATGGGAAACTATGAATGTCCAGTAGATAATATAAATTGGATTTATTTAATAAAGGTTATATATGTTTTAATCACCACTATTGTACTAGAGTCATTATGTAAGAATGGGTACTCGGCAATTTCATGGTTTCTAGTATTCTTCCCAATTTTATTTTATTTTATAGCTTTAGGTTTTTTCATGATAAGCCAGAACTCAACTATATTAGTTATAAATCAGCAAGAATATATGTAAACTATCATAACCAAATTAATTATTTAATATGTTTATGATTACATTATAAAAAAATATACTTAAGATATAGTATAATGAGTGTTAAATATAACAATACGACTTGGAATATAATAGAAAAATATTTCAATGACAACCCACAAGTGTTGGTAAAACATCATATAGACTCGTATAACGACTTTTTCAGGACAGGAATTAAAAACATTTTTAGAGAGAGAAATCCAATTATATTACAAAAAGAACAAGATTTAAACACAAAAGAGTTTAAATATCGATGTGAATTGTATTTAGGTGGTCGAGACGGAACTCAAATATATTATGGCAAGCCTGTAATATACGATGATAACCGCGAGCATTACATGTATCCAAATGAAGCGCGGCTAAGAAACATGACATACGGTATTACAATCCACTATGATTTAGAAGTAGATTTTTACATAACAGACGACGATGGAATTGTAAAACAATCAACAGAGAATTACAGTAAAATTTTTTTAGGCCGATTCCCGATAATGCTTCAATCTGACTTATGTATACTGAATGGGTTAAACAGAGAGGTCCGTTATAATATGGGTGAATGTAGGAATGATTATGGTGGTTATTTCATAATAGATGGTAAGGAAAAGGTAATTATTAGCCAGGAAAAATTTGCAGACAATATGTTATATATTCGTGACAATTACAACGAATTGTATAGTCATGGAGCGGATATAAGAACGGTATCTGAAGACTCGTCTAAGCCAGAAAGAACACTCTCCGTGAGAATATTAGCGCCTACTGGTCAATATTCAAATAATCAAATTGTAGTAAATATACCGAATGTAAGAAAGCCGATTCCGTTATTTATTGTTTTCAGAGCGCTAGGGGTAATTTCGGATAAAGAAATAATCGAATATTGTTTACTTGACTTGGAGCAAAATAGTGCCATGGTAGATCTATTTATACCATCTATACACGATGCGGGAAAAATATTTACACAAGAAACCGCACTAGAATACATTAAAACATTTACAAAAGGCCATACAGTAAATCATGTCCTAGATATTCTAATGAATTATTTTATGCCAAATGTAGGCGAGCTGAATTTCCAGCAAAAAGCGTACTCTCTTGGGTACATTGTGTATAATTTGTTACTCGTATTTACAAAAATGGAGGCTCCGACGGATAGGGACAGCTTTAAATTTAAACGTGTTGAAGTGCCTGGAATGTTATTATACAATCTGTTTAAGGAATATTTCAAGCTTCAGCATGATCACATAAAGTTAAAGCTAGATTCTGAGTACAATTTAAAAAAATCCAAAACAATATACCAAGACGACAATTTTAAAGAGGTAGTATCAAAAAATTATGAACGAATTTTTAACGAACGAATTTTAGAAACTGGATTTAAAAAGGCCTTTAAAGGAAACTGGGGCGCCGAGGAACATACAAAAAGATTGGGTGCCGTTCAAGATTTAAATCGCCTCTCTTACAACAGTTTTATTTCTCATTTACGAAAAATAAATTTACCGATGGATTCTAGTGCGAAAGTTGTTAAACCGAGATTATTACATGGATCTCAATGGGGTTTAATTGATCCAGTAGACACACCAGACGGTGGAAATATCGGCTTCCATAAGCACATGGCTATTTCTACACATATTACAAGTGGATGTTCCAGCTACCCAATGATGGTATTTCTGCGAAGCATATGTAATATGAAATTATTAGAAGAATGTAACAGTAAATTTTTATTCGGTGCTACGAAAATTATTGTTAATGGGACGTGGGTTGGAGCAATTACAAACCCACAAGAAATCATTCGACTATTAAAAAAGTATAAGCGTAATGGATTATTACCGATATATAATAGTGTAAGTTGGAATATAAAAAAGAACGAACTGATTGTATTTACCGATTCAGGTAGATTATGCCGACCTATATTTTATATTGACGAGAACAGAAAGGTAAGTTTTAAGAAGAAGGAAATCCTAGAAAAAATAAATGGAAACAATTTTACATGGAAAGAATTAATTGGTGGATTTGCGAAAAAATCAGACGAATATTTTGATGTAAATTCTTGTAAATATTATAAGATTAATGAATTGTATAATACGGATAATTTTGAAAAATTGGAAAACAGTGAAGCAATTATTGAGTATATTGATACAACTGAGGAAGAAACTGCTTTAATCTCTATGGACTATGACTATAACGAAAATAAGCCATATACGCACGTAGAGATTCATCCATCATTATTGCTTGGTGTAATGGGTAACCAGATTGTATTTCCTGAGAATAATCAACTACCTAGAGATTTATTTTCGTGTGGACAGTCTAAACAAGCCGTATCGCTATACAACTCGAATTTCTTCTCAAGAATAGATAAAATGGGCGTAGTATTAAATGCCGGACAAGTACCATTAATTAAAAGCAGGTACTTACAATATATAAATAATGAAGAACATCCATATGGAGAAAATGTAATTGTCGCTATCATGGTATATGGTGGATATAATGTGGAGGACTCGATTTTATTTAACGAGGGATCTGTTAAAAGGGGTATGTTCAGAACAACATACTATAATATGTATGAAACGCGTGAGGAGAGTTCAAAAATAGGCGAAAATGCGATTGATTCACATTTTCAAAATATAGAGGATGCAAACATCTCCGGTACTAAGCATGGATACGATTACAGTGTATTGGATAAATATGGCCTTATTAAAGAAAATACAGAAATGGATGATAAAAAGGTTGTCATTGGAAAGGTTCAAACTAATCTGGCCAATCCTAATATGGGGATAGATGCGTCAATTTATCCAAAAAAAGGCCAGTTAGGTTTTGTAGATAAAACATTTATGACAGAGGACGAAGAAGGGTTTCGATTGGCAAAAGTAAGAGTCAGAGAAGAGCGAGTACCAGCAATCGGGGACAAATTTTGTAGTCGTTGTGGGCAGAAAGGAACTGTCGGATTAATTATTCCAGAAGAAAGTATGCCATTTACAGAGGACGGTATTCGTCCCGATATCATAATAAACCCTCATGCGTTACCTTCACGTATGACAATCGGTCAATTGGTGGAAACTTTAATGGGTAAAGCATGTGTTAATGTAGGTGGATATGGTGACTGTACTGCTTTTGTAAATAAAGGTTCAAAGCATGAACTATTTGGAAAAATATTAAATCAGAACGGATATAATTCCACTGGTAATCAGATATTGTATAACGGAATGACTGGCGAACAATTAGACGCGCAAATATTTATTGGACCTACATACTACATGCGTTTAAAGCATATGGTTAAGGACAAAGTTAATTATCGTGCTCGTGGTCCAATAGAAATGATGACTCGTCAAACTGTTGGCGGTAGAGCAAATGATGGTGGGTTAAGAATTGGAGAGATGGAACGTGATGGAATAATAGCACACGGTGCTACTAGTTTTTTACAAGAATCAATGTTGACTAGAGGAGATGAATATTACATGGCAGTATGTAATAATACAGGCACAATTGCTATTTACAACCAAAACCAAAATCTATTTTTAAGTCCAATGGCAGATGGTCCAATTAAATTTCGTGAGACAATAGATAACACGCTAAATATTGAAAATATCACAAAATATGGACGTAATTTCAGTGTCCTAAAAATTCCATACGCATTTAAACTGTTAATACAAGAACTTCAGACTATGAACATTCAAATGAGATTAATTACAGAGGACAATATAGATCAATTGACTAGTATGGCATATTCCAATAATATTATAAAATTAAAACAGGCTGATTTCGGCAAAACAGATACAATTGAGAAGATCAAAAGTGACGTTATTAAGTCGGAATTAATGACCAGAAAAAATCACGCGACTCAAGATTATCGTGTTGGAGATATTACACCCGAAACATTAAACGAACCCATTGAAGTTCCTAGAGAGAAGGTGATACTACAGCCAGAAGAGTTCGGGTGGTCATATTATAGTTATGATGAAGATAGAGGGGAGGCATACAAATCGCTAATTTTAGATAGTAATGGAAAATCTACAGAGGTATGGTTTGTAGGTGAAAATGAAGGTGAACTACCAAATCGGTTTCCATCTGGATGGAATGTTAAAACCTTGGTGTATAACGACGATACACCAATATTACCCAATATCATGATTCGTGAATTAGAAAATAATCAAGAACCAAACAACTGGAGTATAAGTTTAGATACAATCAGGAGAGAAAACAAGGGACAATCTGTAGAACAAGTTATTTCGTCGAATATTCCAGGCACGTCAACATATGTTCCAAGATCACCATCATATAGCCCAACATATCCGGACCAGTTCCCAAGATCACCATCATATAGCCCAACATATCCGGATCAGGTTCCTGGTTCTCCAGTATATGTACCAGGGTCTCCAACATATGTCCCAGGTTCTCCTCCATATGCCCCCGATTCTCCTCCATATGCCCCAGATTCTCCTCCATATGCCCCAAACAGTATCTCATCTAATTCAACTCAAAGTATACCCCCGCCTCCTCCATCAGGTAGTTATAATAGTAATAGTGGAGATATCAAGATAGGAGGTCGATTGATTGTACTGGACTCGAAAAATCCAGTCGTAATAATGCCGAACCAGTATTCAAGTATAGAATCCGCCAAGAACTACACACCTGAAGATAACAACAAACAATTCGTACAAAATACTAATGAGATAGAAATAAACACAGATGATTCAGATAATCATATGAAAAAGATAAAAGAAATGATTAACAAAACTAAACCACCAAGAGACGATGGAATAGAGCTTATAATAAATGACAATATTAATAACGACGACGAAGAAAATGATAAAAATGAAACTGGTCAAGATAACAATGAAAAGAAATCAATTAAGATGTAAATTTAATATATAAGATTACGACAACGCATATATTATAATATAAAATTGAAATAAAATAAAAATATAATTTTGTATTATAAACAACAACAATGGCACAATCTAGTGGAACTATTTCAACGATATTTAAATCCAGACAAATATTATTAGAATTGTTAGTTAAACAAGGTTATGATACAAAAGATTACGAAGAGTTTAGTGTTAACGAAGTTCATGTAATGTATAACAATAAGCAATTAGATATGCTGCTATCAACCAAAGAAGACCAACAACCTGCGAAGAAAGTATATGTAAAATATCATTTAGCAAAAACATTACCCAGACAAAATATTAACGATTATATTGACGATTTATTTAATTTAGAACAAGTATTGACAAAAGGAGATACTTTGATGATTATAATTAAACAAGAACCACACGAACCCCTATTAAATATGTTGAACCAAATATGGGAACAAGACGGCATATTTATTATTGTCCACAATTTAGACCGTCTACAGTTTAACATTTTAAACCATGAATATGTTCCGACTCACACAATTATGAACGAAAATGAGATCATAGAAATGAGAAAACGATATAATATTACAAATCTTTCTGAGTTACCTGAGATCTCAAGATATGACCCAGTCGCCCAGGCAATTGGTCTGCGACCAGGAGATGTATGTAAAATTATTAGACCAAGTAAAACATCAATTACAACGAATTACTATAGATTATGTTCTCAATAATAATATATACATGGATCTAGTACAACAAGCACAACAAAATATAGAAGAACTAGATAATCGTTTTTTTTTCATTTTAGAGAATTTTATAGAAAATTATATGGGATTTTTAAAAACTCCACAGAATACCATGTACGCAAACGAAATCAATCACGTAAATAGTGTAGTTACTAATATTGAAAAGTCGGCGTTTATATTGAAAAATAAGATGGATGTAGAAATGGTTAGCAATCAGAAGGAATTGGACCGGATGAACAGTGAAGTCGAAGTCTTAAAGAAAGAAAATATAAGATTAAAAAATAGAGCAAGTAGCTTACACAAAGACGCATTAACGTCAGAAGGTTTGTTTGATAATGAATTAGAATGGTATTTAGCTCAATTAAAAATGATAGTGGTTATTCTAATTGGGATAGTAATCGGTCTAAAAGTATTCGCAGATATGAAATTAAATTTAAAACAAACTATTTTTTCAATCGCCATCGTATTGATATTTGGAAGTATAATTCAAGCTATAATACACAAAGTACAAGGATAGTTACCAATGGTGTAAATAGTTATTAGATATATAAACAGGTTCTTACAAAACATTTTTCTATGATTAATTTATAGGAACATGTTTAATACGTCTGGAAATCAGATATTAAAATTTAATTTAGAGCAAGGAAAGCAAATAATACAGTTTAATAATGATATGGATAAAATTGTAAACCCTCACTTAGATTTAATTGAGAGGGGGTCTATCGTTGAATCAATGTCATCCATACATAATTTATCACAACAAGATAAAAAAGAGTTGGCTAGTATTAAAAACATCGAAAATCTTTTTAATCAAACATTGGCAGAATATACACAAACATATCAGTTGTTTAGCGAAGATATATTAAATAAAAACCAAACAAAAAAGCGTATAGTAGACTATTTAGGTAAAGTAATATCAGACGAAGATGGAAATAATTATTATGTAAATAATTTCGGTTATACGCATAAATATAGTCCAAATGCGTGGGAAAATAATAATAGTTCATGTCCATCGATAACTGTATCCTTTACTGGTAAATTTGATGACTTAGAAATAGCGCTACCTATGAATTCTGGACAGCCATGTAAATTAGCCGGAAAAAACATTAAAAACATAGATACTCTTGAGGAAGCGTGGGTTGATATAAAGGGTGTAAAGCATCCGTATACACAAAACAATAAATCTGATACATGCTCAGAAAAACCCATAGAAATCAGCGCATTAGATTATAATTTAATTCCATCTGGATCTTCTATGGGAAGAGCAGACAAGTGCGTCTCACTTGACGTAAATCCGGTATTATGGGAGAAATTAGATAGTTTAAATACAAAGTTAAAACAGCAAGCACATCTTGTGGCGAAAGAAATTGGCAACTTAAAATTACAAGACGAATCGGCAAATATGGAATTGAACGAGAAAAAAGAAAAACTATTAAATTATATCAATGAAATTAGTGACGAAAGAGAAAATATCTCATTAAACAATCAAATGTTAATGGAAATAAACGGTCAAGAAACCGACACACTTTTACAGATGAATTCAAATTACTACGGGTATCTTCTATGGGTAGTATTAATGATCTTTATTATTGTATTGACCATTAATTTTACTAGTATCACAAATAATGAGGTGTCACCAATGATGTATATATTGATTGCTATACCAATCATTTTGATGATGATTTATTTATTTAGAAAAATTAACATTGACCTTAAAACTCCAAATATAAACATCACCTATATTTAATTTCTAATGACATTGTATAATCATTATGTCATTAGCAAATAATGTCTCATTTATAGATAATATAATTGAAGATACACCCGATAAGTACGAAAACTTGATTCGTTCGCGAATTACAAGTAAGCAATTAAAATTAACATTACAACGGTATGAGAATCTACAAAGTCAATACGCAATGTTAATTAAAAACGCTGTACAGACAAAAAATTATAATAGTTGGGTAGAATTAAAAGACCAAAATTACATGTATGATATGATTGATCGAGACGGAAATAGTAATAGTAATTTTAAATTTCTAGGAAAGACAGATAGTTTAAACGAATGTAAACTTAAAGCTGTAGAAGACAAACAAAATATTTATTCTAGTGTTGTATATAATACCTCAGCAATTAAAGGGGATTATTCTAAATCTTGTTATGGTAGTATTAAAGGGCGTAGACAGAACAAACATGCCGAGATAGGAGTTATAACATCGTTTGCTCCAAACAAAAACTCTCGACTTGGTGGTTTCGAAGGAGATGCATTGTTGAAACAGATGACACAATTACAAGAAGAAATAAAAATACTTATCAAACAACTAGAAGACATAAATACAAACTTGAAAAAAACCGAATCTATAATAAATACAAATAAATCCGGCATAAATGTCGGTATGGATACATTAATTGAACGATTAAACCAAGATAGAGTAGAAATTAACCAATTGTTAACACAACCAGATGAGTCAGCCGCAGCGGAAGATAGCGGTGTTCAACAAGTAGCACACTATTCCTCTTATATGGTGTGGGTAATATTGATGGTAATTTCATTACTTTTAGCGTCCCAACTATATTTTTCTGACACAAACGAGATTTCCATATATATATATATATTTACCATTTCGTGGTTGGTGATACTTGGAAGTTACTACTACAAGCAGATAATATATTATGGCGGCGAGATAAAAATGTATATTTCCAATATTTTCACGAACATACCAGTAATATAATAATTCACAATTATGTATATTTGAATCTAACTTTTCCATTTAGATATACGGCCGTTACTATTTCTACACATTTTTATTAGTTTTTTAATTCATACTTTATTTATAATTTATACCATTATATTATACAACCTATATGTCTAATCTATCATATTCTAATTCTATACAAAATAATGAAATCGCAACATACAACTTTTATGTTCATCCAGCAGTTATCAACAATATTTATAATTTAATGATAGATGGTAATAAAGACCAATTTCTAGAAGACGGGGCACGCATACAAGGAGCAGAACGAGGGGGTCATTTTTGTTATAAAAAAAACGACGATTCATTAGCCATTGAAATTATTGGATTTATTCAGGCAGGTCTAATGCCAGGAACGACCAGCTTAAACTCGGGTGATTTCCCATTTACATTCCACACACACCCTATAGTGATACATTTAGATGAAAATAAAATAGACAATTATCCTAATCTGATAAGCGATGAAGATTTAATAGGCTCTATAGTAGATAATTATTTTTATAATCATATAGACGAGCGAAATGTGTGTGACAAATCCGGTCTCCAACAAACGAGCGGAATCAACTTTTTCGATATGGTTGCGGTTCCATATGGATTATTTATATATAGACCCATAAAGAACCACGATTTTATGAATAAAGATGTTGATACAATTGAAGAAGACTGTAGATATATTTTCGAGAATAGTATCAGATTGTTACCAAATTATCAGGTCAGCAACTCAATGCGATATTTTGATATGAATACGCTTAAAACCACCAATGGCATAAATAAGTATATCAATATGTTACGACAGTCAGGGTTTTTAGTCGATTTTTTTCCCTGGTCTGACGCGAAAAATACTGGAATTCAATTTGTAAATGAATTGCCTAGACGCTCTTATGTAGATGATATCTGTATGTGCTAAACTACACCTTTCTACACATATCGAAAACAGCATTCATTTTCTGTATATTTCTAATATTTCACGAACATACCACTAATATAATAAAACATAGTAGGTTAGAACCAACCGAATATATTTTATTATCTTAATATATTAACAAATAATGTCAAAAAATATAGCAGATGGTGATTTTTACATAAAAAATAGAAAGACGATGGAAACCAATTTCAAGAGTTTAGACGGAATGAACCGGACAGAAGGTTTCGATGTAATATCAAGAAGTGTTCAATTAAAAAACACGAGTAATTTTAATATACCAGATGGATCAGATCCAGGACAAACCATTATGTGTAAACCAGGCGCAGATGTAATGGATAAATCGCATAAACCACTTGTGACAAAAGTATCGAACGGTACTCTTAGTCAACAATCTGTTGATATTAATATACCAGTATCCACATGTGGTGGTCCAGTCATTGAAAAAAATATAGATGATTTTGAGGAATTAAAGGATATACAGATTCAGTATAATAGAGAACTACAAGAATATACCAAGGCTGTTCAGAATTTAACTGATAATACAAAACTATATATCGGTGCCAGCAACAAATCTAATAATAAATACCAAAATACATGGTTAAAAGATCCGGATTCGGGCGCAGTTGGATATGTTACGAACAAGGGTGTATGGAAATGGATGCCAAATTCAAATATAGGCAATTCTATTCAAGGGAAAAATGGATGCCCAATTAATTGGAACCAAGCATTGAATGTCAAGCGCGATCAAGGGGAAGAGTTTTCAATAGCCGACGCACCATATAATGAAATGGTGAAAACAGGTGGCGTTCCTTTGATAAAAGGGGAAGCATTAATAAACAATCAATCGTGTGGAAATGCCGGTAACAATTTATATATAATAGAACCCAAAGAAACCGATAATTTAAAATATGTTGGTTGTAGCAGAACGCCTGGTCAGTATCAATCAGATTTAGGAAGCACGACAATTTATAGCTGTAAACAACGCGCCGCGGATTTAGGATTTAATCTGTTTCAAATGGGTCAAAATACCAGCTCCACTCAATCCCCATGCTATGTTGGTGGTAGTATATCGAACAGTGATTTTAGTGGTTCAATTTGTCCAGTGAATGGCATTGGTGATAGAGTCGGACAAAATATTCCGCGTAAATATGTGAAAGGTAAACGGTGGTGGGATAGTGTGTACTGGAAACCGTCTGAAAGTACATATGCCACATATAGCACAACTGGTGCAGATAATCAAGCATTAGGTCGTACATATCATATCACAGATGATTTAAAAAAACTGAGTTATCCAGACAATCTTGTTTCTATTGAGGGCAACGATTTTCAACTTGTTGGAAATTATGATTCAGTTGGAAACGATATAGTAAGTGGTAGTGGACTCTCTATAGATCAAGTAAAAGCCAAATGTATTAATACACCAGGTGCGGCTGGATTTGTAATGAGCAATGGAAATTTTTACATCAAAAATAGAAACATGTGGCCTCGGGGAAAGAGGCAAATGAATCCAAACATACAGTTATATGTTAGAAATGTATCTGTTTTAAATAACAACAGTTGTAGTGACGTTGTTGAATTTTCGTCACAAGACCATATAAATGGGTATTTAGATTCTGGTACGACAATGTCAACAACAACACAATGTAGCCTAGGATTGATATCACAGAGAGACATAACATATATAAATAGGCAATATCAAAAATTAAACAATACATTAAATCTTATGCGCACGAAAATAGATACATTGACGAAGACAGATGTGAATTTGAATAAGAAACTATTAAAAGAATATAGACTATTAAAACGCAACTTACAAATGTACGAAAAGACGTACAAGGAAATTAGAAAAGAACATGCGTCAATTGGTATGGACGCAGCATTTGAAGAAGACTCGAATTTACAAATGCTGAGTTACAATTCAAAATACATAATATGGAGTATTTTAGCGTTAGGTGTAACTATCGGAACAATGAAAATGATAAAACCGTGAAACTGCTAGTAAATAAAAATAATAACATGATATATTATATCTTTTGATAATATATAATGGCAAATAATATGATTCAACAAAAAGAACAAGGAGATATGAACATGGTTGTAACCATAAACCAAATTGATTTACAAATAAGCGATCTCTATAAAAGTTTAGAAGCTTTAACTGTTCAAGCCAATCCTGACTTGTCAGAACAAAATAAAATATTGGAACAAATATCCGATTTACAGAATCTCAAATCAAATTTATATACCAATTTAAGTAATAGTTATTCTGAAACACAATCATCTGTAGCACAAGCAAGAAACAGTCTGGTTGGTGAGATAGCAATGTCAAATGTAATTAAAAGTGAACTGTCAAATGTGACAAATAACTTGGACACATTAAAAAATTCGAGATATGATAAGTTACGGTTGGCAGAGATTAACAATTATTACAGTAGTAAATATAGCACTCAGACAACTGTAATGAAAACAATCGTTTATTTTTGTATCCCTATTTTAATTTTAGGCATTTTAATGAAAAAGGAAATATTATCCCAAGGCATTGTGATACCGTTGATTTCTATATTAATTGGAGTAGCACTCATTATAGTAATTTTACAAGTCATAGATATATGGGGAAGAAGCAATATGGTATTTGATGAATATGATTGGCAGTTTGATCAAAGTACAGTTAATGTAAATCGTACTGGCAATAATAAAGATCAACCAACAAAAGCAAGCGATTCATCGTTAACATGTATTGGTCAAGCATGTTGTCCACCTGGAAATAAGTTAGGTACTGTTTGGAACGCCAAACAAAAATTATGTACGACCGCCACGGAAACCGAAGGCTTTGTTGGCGAAAGGTGTTTAAAAAATGTATTCGACAAAATGGATTTCAATGTGAATATATTTAAGAATAATAATGTAGTACACGACTTTGATAAATATGGCACAAATTATGCCAAGTTTTAAATATTTTGATATAATAGTATAATGAGTTGTATAGATGCGAGTCAACTTTCAAAAATGATAGATATTCCAAAATTTAATACGATGATCCAAAATACAACAAATGTGGCAACTAATTTTTTAACATCATTTTTACAAGAACAACAAGATATAAAAAATAATAATCAAAATAAGCAATCTTCTTTAGAAAATGATAGATATAGAAAAACTGCATTGGATAAACGTCGTGAAATGATTGAAGCCCATAATAAGACAATAGCTACATTAAAAAGAGAAGTTATGCTGTTAGAACAACAAACACAGAGTGTCATTACAACGACCGAGTTGCTGCGTATGTTAGAATCACAAAATAAAGTCTTAAAAGCAACTGCTGAAAAAGAACTTCATACTATTGAATTGTCCGATAGAAAAACGTATTATGAATACAAACAAAATACCAATGCTGGCTGGTGGTCTCATCAATTGACATCCAAGTATTGGTGGCTGATATTATTGTTGTTATGTGGAATAACATTGACTGGGAGATATACCGAGACAAAATTGTGGATTATAATAGCGGGACTAATCGTATATCCATACGTAGCATTTGCGATATTTAATGTTATAAGATGGCTATATAACTGGATTGTAACCAATACAAAATTAGTATATCTATACTCAAATATGTAAAAAAACATACTTACACCGACTAAAAAAATGAGACAAAATGAATTAAATATAAACGGCTTAACTTTATATAATGAGAATAAAGTTAAGTGAAAAATATCAAACTGAAAGAG
>OCVQ010000243.1_pt1 | contig 49483 bp, 47 predicted proteins | sample 1539061 | NCBI WGS metagenome assembly OCVQ01 (sample SAMEA3355526, study PRJEB22509) | marine metagenome | biome: marine; feature: river plume; material: water | place: USA | collected 2010-08-08 | depth 0.5 m | reverse complement strand
TGAGGCTTTAGGTAGATTGGTTCCTATGATCATCCTTGCTTTATTATTTTATCTAAAACCTCATATTTGGATAGACTATTACTACGAGCAATCTCTCACAGTTACCCTTTTATTGTCAAAAACGATTGGTTTTGGAGATTTGCTGCTTCTTCCAAAAATATAATGGAAGTACACGTAATCGTCAGGTTGCATTCTATTAAAACAGCCTATTAGCGTTTGTGACTATGAATTTCCTTTTATCTCAAAAGACAATATGAATAAAAGTAGAATGTACTTGTTCACTTTTCTAAGATATAAAAATTGAAGCTTGAGTTTGTATTTGAGTTTGAACTTGACACATTACCTTTGCCCTATGATCAGTTGGACTACAGTAAAACAATACGAAGACATTACCTACAAAAAATGCAATGGCGTCGCACGTATAGCCTTCAATAGGCCTGATGTACGAAATGCCTTTCGTCCTAAAACTACCAGTGAATTGCTAGATGCTTTTCACGATGCACAAGAAGATTTAAGTATAGGAGTGGTTTTATTAAGTGCCGAAGGACCAAGCAGCAAAGATGGGGTTTATAGTTTTTGTAGCGGTGGCGATCAAAAAGCACGTGGGCATAAAGGTTATGTCGGAGAAGACAATTACCACAGACTTAATATTTTGGATGTGCAACGCTTGATTCGCTTTATGCCCAAAGTGGTAATAGCAGTTGTGCCAGGATGGGCTGTAGGCGGTGGGCATAGTTTGCACGTGGTTTGTGATTTGACACTAGCAAGCAAGGAGCATGCTATTTTTAAACAAACAGATGCTGATGTTACTAGTTTTGACGGTGGATATGGTTCTGCATATTTAGCCAAAATGGTAGGACAGAAAAAAGCGCGTGAGATATTCTTCTTAGGTAGGAATTATAACGCTCAAGAGGCGTTTGATATGGGAATGGTAAATGCGGTAATTCCTCACTCAGAGTTAGAAGATACAGCGTATCAATGGGCTCAAGAAATTTTAGAAAAATCGCCAACTAGTATAAAAATGTTAAAGTTTGCCATGAATCTAACCGACGATGGCATGGTAGGCCAACAAGTATTTGCAGGAGAAGCTACACGATTAGCCTACATGACTGACGAGGCTAAAGAAGGCCGTGATGCTTTTTTGGAGAAACGTAAACCTAATTTTAAGAAAGAGTACTTACCGTAGGGATTAGACATTTAGATCTTTAGAGTAGGCCGTGAATTACCAGGTAGCTCTAATCTAACTTTTCAAAATAGTAACTAGTTCACTCGCTTGCCTTACACCACTTTCGCGCCAAACTTGTTTTCCTTGTTTGAAAACCATTAAAGTAGGAACTCCTTGTACGTGATATGTGCTGGCCAAAGATTGATTTTTATCTACGTCGATTTTAACAATTTTGACTTTTTCACCTAGTTCTTTCTTCACTTGTTCTAGAATTGGGACCATCATTTTACATGGGCCACACCATTCTGCACTAAAATCTACCAAAACAGGCACATCTCCACTTATTATTTCCTTAAAACTTGCCATTGATTTTAAATTTGCTTCTTAGATTTTTAGACGAAACGCCTGCTGTTCTAAATTTTTGTCGGGATGGCGGGATTCGAACCCACGGTCTCACGCCCCCCAGACGTGCACTTTAGCCGGACTAAGCTACATCCCGATGTTTTTAATATAAGAAACAATAAAAAAATTATTCTCTTATTTAGTGTGCAAATTTATGTCAAATAGTGTAAATGTAAATTTCTTTTTTCAAATAAGCATATAAATATTGAAGTGCCTTGATAATTTCTTGTTATCGATTTTTTCTTGTTTTTCACCAAGCTTATTTGCCTTTTTACGCAGAAAAATGTTGGTGTAATGTGTGCTTACCCCGTAAAAAGTGATAATAAAGGGGTGTTATGAGCTGTTTAAAGCTCTATTTTCACATTTAATAAAAAAATAATACACTTGAAAATCAATGTGTTACGACAAATTATTGGTAAAATAGACATATTTTGTTTAAAACATAAATGAATGAGTAACAAGATATTAGCCAAAAATACATATTTGCACTATTATTACATTTAAACACAAACCAAAATGAAACAACTTAGAAATGCATTAGTTTTAGTAGTAGCTGTTGCAGCTATCACACTTACTTCTTGTTCTCAATCTGACAATGGTGCTGCAGAAGCAGCAGCGGCAGCAACTGCAGATTCTCTTGCAGCAGCAGCAACTGCAGATTCTATGGCAGCAGCTGAAGCAGCGGCTATGCCAGCTGATACTACAGCAACTGCAGATTCAACTGCTACTGTAGCTGAATAATTCAGTCTCAAAAAAAATTAAAACGTTCCCATTATTTTGGGAACGTTTTTTTTTGCCTAGATCAACTAGGCTTTACTAAAATTATAGCGGATATTGCGAATCTTTTATGCTATCAAATACTGTTTTTTCTTTTTTAAAAGAGCTAGCCGCCAATAACACGCGCGAATGGTTTACTCTGCACAAAAAAAACTATGATGTCTCAAGAAGTCAGGTTTTAGCATTGATAAAAGAAGTCCATCGTCAGTTAGATGAGGTTGATAAAATTGAGAATTCAAAGATTTTTAGAATTAATCGTGATGTACGCTTTAGCAGTAATAAATCGCCATATAAAACAAACTTTAGTGGCTATTATACCCGATTAGGAGACTCTAGGCGAGGAAGTTATTATCTAAGTATTCAACCGGGGAATCAAACCGTAGTTGGAGGCGGATTTTATGACCCCTCAAAAGAGGATTTATTCAGAATTCGAAAGGAATTTGAACTAGATGAGTCGATCATTACTAAAATCACCACTGATAAAACATTTAAACTGTATTTTGACCAGCTAAGAGGAGAGAGAGTGGCGACAGCTCCGCGTGACTTTGACAAAGAGCATCCTCATATTAAATGGATTCAAATGAAGCAGTTCTATGCATTTAGAAGTTTCACAGACGAAGAAGTGATGGACCCGACTTTCCCTCAAGAAGTGATGAAGACTTTTATGGTAATAAGACCTTTTTTCGACTATATGAGTGATATATTAACAACAGATTTAAATGGGGAGTCTATACTAAAGTAGAAAATTACCATGAAATACAGGACCTATTACTAGTTCTTAAAAGAGAACATTTACCTTCATCATCCAATTAAAACCAGCCATAGGATACACATAATTAAAATCCTGTCTTTCACCACCTAAATATCCACTAAATGTATATCCATTTGGGGCATAAAATTGGTTAAGAACATTATTTAGGTAAAGTCCAACATTAATATTTTTAGTACCTTTCAATTGTGCAGAAGTGTAGTTAATGCTGAAATCCAAATTGGTGAAAGCATCCAAGCTTCTCAGATCATTTTGCGTGTTGTCCAAATATTGTTTACCGACATATTTGCCACTTGTATTTAACGTAAAAAAGGCATTTGCTTTATAGCTCAAAAGAGCTGTAGCAATGGTGTTAGGAGAGAAGGCTATATCGGTATTTATAAATTGCTCACTAATTTGTACTGGCCAATTATCCCAGTCATCTGTAAACTGAGTAAAGTTTTGAATTTTATTTTCTGAAAGTGTAACGTTACCTCCGCCTTGTAATTTTTTAGTAATAGGGTATTGAAAATCAATTTCTATACCGCTACGGTAGCTATTTTTTACATTGGTGCGAATGGCTTGTCCCACATCATTCACTGCTCCTGTAAGGACTAATTGGTTAGTATACTGCATGGTGTATAAATTTACATTCAGCTGCTTTCTTTTGTTAGCATATCTATATCCTACTTCTACATTTTCCATAGTTTCATGAAGTGGCCTGATACTGCTTTTATTGTCTCTAAAATCATCGCGAACCGGTTCTCTGTTACCTACGGCAAATACGCCATAAAAGGCATTGTTTTTAAGGAGGTAGGTGAGACCTATTTTAGGATTAAAGAATAGAAAATTCACTTCTTGTGTGGCAAGGTTTAGACTATCGTCCAAGCCTTCAAATTGATAATTTACCGTACGATATTGTAAGTCGATATAAGGAATTAAGTTATTATAGTTGTAAGATTGACGGACGTAGAAGTTACCGTCTATTTTGGTCGCTTGGTTATCATAATAAATAGTATTAATGGCTTCATAACCCGTGAATTGGGTGGCGATCGCTTCTCCAAAATGACGACCATTGTAGCTGCTTAACCCACCTCCTATAATCGTTTCAAATTTATTTCGATTATACGTCACATTAGCTATAGTTCCCACTAGCGTATTGTCTAACCATCTTCTGCGTATCACATCACCTAAAAAGGAAGTGTCGCCGGTAGGTTGCACGCTTCCAATGCCGTAATCAGAAAGTGTTTCTTGTGCTTTAAATTGCTCAAAGTACCCTTTACCTGTGGTTAAATACGCCGCCGTATTCAGCTTTAAAAAGCTGCTGAAGGCATGGTCAAAGAAAAACTGATAGTGATTTTGTGTGTAGCGATCTACTTCATTTTCGTAGGTGTAATAATTATAGGTTTTACTATTACTTTCTTGTAAATTTTGAAGATCAGTTCCAACTATATAAAGTTGATTTATATATCTGTTTTCTCCTGCTATATCTCCCTTATAAACCGGCTGAGGTATTCCCCACCACGCTTGATAAGTGCGTTCGCTTCCAATCAGTATATTGGTTTTAAAAACAGATTTATCCCAATATTTAGCAGCAACCAAGTTAGCAGATTTTAAATCTGAACTTGCTCGGTCTATGTAGCCATCACTTTGTATTAAGCTGCCTCTGAGTTGAAATGCCCAATTATTTTTTAATCTTCCTGTATTATGCAGCAGAGAGATTCTTTGGGTATTAAAACTACCTACTCCAAAGCTTGTTTGCGTAGAGGATTCTTTGGGTAACTCATTTGTGCGAATATTTACACTTGCACCAAAAGCGGCGGATCCATTTGTGCTTGTGCCCACTCCTCGTTGTATCTGTACGCTTTCAGTGGAGGTAGCAAGATCTGGCATATTTACCCAGTACATTCCTTGGCTTTCGGCATCGTTTATAGGTATTCCATTCACAGTAATATTTACGCGCGTAGGATCAATGCCACGTATACGAATTCCAGTATAACCCACGCCATTTCCAGCGTCTGAAGATATGACGGTACTTGGCGTCATATTAAGTAAAAATGGGAAGTCTTTACTTTGATCCATCATTTCTATTTCTTCCTTTTTGATATTGATAAATGTGGATGGGGTAGTATTTTTTGCACGTACGGTCGTAATGACTGCCGCATCTAAAAATGCCATATCGGGTAATAAAAAGAAAATCTTCTCGGGACCGTTTTGTGCATTAACATAGACCACGCAAGAATCAACGAATGTTTTATATCCTACATGGGTTATTGCAGCTTGGTACTTTCCCGATGGAATATTTTCTATGTAGATGGAGCCATTTTCGGTAGAGTAGGCGGTAAATGTTTTTTGCTTGTTACTTAACCTAATAAATGCAGAAGCTATAGGCTCATAGCTACTTGCATTTTTTAGTTGAGCATTGAAGGTGTTTTGCCCAGAGCATATCATGGTAGATATCACAAATAGTGAGAGTAAAGAAGCTACCTGGCGGCTTATACTTGATTGTTTTTTCATTCCTGTGTTTTATTTTAAAATTACAGGAGTGTTGAGAGATACCTTACTATCTTTTATTCCCTACGGCAGCATTATCTGCATCAGGTTTCGTTCGCAGAAGCGAATCGTGGGTATCATCTCAGCAATGCAGAAATTATGGTCTGCAAAGCACCCCTTTGTTGGAGCAAATGTATATGAACAAGTTGTTTTTTAGCTATTACAGTAAAAAGATATTTTTGGGTATGCAGTAACCTAAGCATAGATAGATTCCATAATAGCGTTTTAGGGATACAATACTGTTACACTTGGTTCTCTTTTGCAAAAACTAATACCTTTGCACCCATTTAAAAACGTATTTAATCATGCCAAAAATAATCTATACCAAGACCGACGAAGCTCCAATGTTAGCTACATTTTCTTTTTTACCCATTGTACAAGCATTTACGAGTGCGGCAGGGGTGAAGGTGGAAACAAGAGATATTTCACTTGCGGGTCGTGTTTTGAGTCAGTTTCCTGAATATTTGGAACCTGAGCAACGTGTGGGTGATCATTTGGCAGAACTGGGAGAATTAGCTACTAAACCGGAAGCCAATATTATTAAGCTTCCTAATATATCAGCATCTGTTCCTCAGCTTAAAGATACCATCCTAGAATTACAGGCCAAAGGATACAAAATCCCTAACTATCCAGATAATCCGGTAACAGATGAAGAAAAAGAAATAGCTGTGCGATACGGCAGGACAAAGGGTAGCGCAGTAAATCCTGTGTTACGTGAGGGTAATTCAGATCGTAGAGCTCCAAAAGCAGTAAAAAATTACGCAAAGAAAAACCCACATCGTATGGGTAAGTGGTTTGCAGATAGCAAAACCAAAGTAAGCACGATGCAGCATGGTGATTTCAGAAACAACGAAACATCGGTAACGATTGCAGAACCAACTACTTACACTATTGTACATACAGACGAGGTTGGGAATCTTACAGAATTAAAAAGCGCAAGTAAATTATTGGCTGGCGAGATTATAGATGCAACTTTTACAAGTAAGAAAGCGTTGCTTTCATTCTTACAAGGTACTATTGAAGATACCAAGAAAGACGGAACGCTCTATTCATTGCACATGAAAGCGACGATGATGAAGGTTTCAGATCCTATCATATTTGGGCATGCCGTTCGCGTTTATTTTGATGAGTTATACCAAAAACACGAAGCTGTTTTTGAGCAGTTGGGCGTTAATTTGAGTAATGGTTTTGGAAACTTACTAGCCAAGTTAGATGAGCTAGAATCTACCAAAAAAGAGGAAATACTTTCAGATATAGCAGATGTAATGGAAAAGCAGCCTGATTTAAGTATGGTGAATAGCGATAAGGGAATTACAAATCTTCACGTACCTAGTGATGTGATTATAGATGCGAGTATGCCTGCCATGATTCGAAACGGTGGCAGGGTGTGGGATTATGCAGGCAAAGAACGAGATACCAATGCCGTTATTCCAGACAGCAGTTATGCATCTGTATTTAGTGCGACCATTGATTTTTGTAAAGCGAATGGTGCTTTTGATCCTACTACTATGGGCACAGTGCCTAACGTAGGATTAATGGCGCAAAAAGCAGAAGAGTATGGCAGTCATGATAAGACCTTTGAAATAGAAAAAGAAGGTAAAGTAGACGTAATAGATAGTAATGGCAACATTTTATTAAGCCATAAGGTGGAGGCTGGAGATATTTGGCGCATGTGTCAGGTAAAAGATGCACCTATTCAAGACTGGGTTAAATTGGCGGTAAATAGAGCAAAGGCTACAGGATCACCTATTGTGTTTTGGCTTGATGAAGAAAGAGCGCATGATGCAGAGGTTATCAAAAAAGTAAATATGTATCTAAAAGATTACGATACTACCGGATGCGAAATACTGATTATGAGCCCAGAGAAAGCTACTCATTATACGTTAGAAAGAGTAAAAAACGGGTTAGAAACTATCTCTGTAACAGGAAATGTGTTAAGGGATTATTTAACAGATCTATTCCCCATACTAGAGTTAGGTACCAGTGCTAAAATGCTAAGTATAGTGCCGTTAATGAATGGTGGTGGATTGTTTGAAACAGGTGCTGGTGGAAGCGCCCCAAAGCATGTGGAGCAATTGGTAGACGAAAATTATTTACGATGGGATTCATTGGGTGAGTTTTTGGCTTTAGCCGTAAGTTTAGAGCATTTAAGCGAGCGTTATGATAATCCAAAAGCTAAGGTTTTGGCAGACGCATTAGATGCTGCAACAGAAAAGTTTTTAGAAAATGATAAATCTCCTGCACGAGCTGTTGGAGGAATAGACAATAGAGGCTCTCATTTTTATTTAGCAATGTATTGGGCAGAAGCTTTGGCTAACCAAGATGCAGATGCTGAGTTACGTGCTAAGTTTGGACCTATAGCAGAACTTTTAGGCAGTAATGAAGCTCGAATTAAAGAAGAATTGATTGCGGTACAAGGAAAGCCAGCAGATATTGGAGGGTACTACTTGCCAGACGAGGCTAAGACAAGCCGTATAATGCGTCCATCAGAAACCTTAAATGGTATTTTAGGTGGATTAGCGAGAGCCTAAAATTACGAAGTTTAAGAGTTCAATTCATTTTTTCTTTATTTATTCCCTAACATCGCAGGTACAGCTTGCGTATATAGGAGTACACAACCATCAAATATGAATTATAGATTACTTACCTTTTTATTTTCTTTTTTTTCACTTAGTTATTCGTTTTCACAAACTACAGTTTCACCACTTATCTTAAGCAATCAAGTATGGACTGCAGCGGGAAGCCCCTATTCTCTGCCACAAAACACTTATATTGATACAGGAGTTACCGTCACAGTTATGCCCGGTGCAGAAATTATCGGAGCAGGAGGTTATACCACATTGTATATTGACGGAGCATTCAACATCCTCGGCAAGGCAGATTCTATTGTGCATGTCTCAGGGTTGATCATTAACTATAAACAAAAAAGTGGCATTCGCTACGCAGCTAAAGGTGGAGAAGCAATTATACGATATGCTGATGTAGAAGGTACCGGTGTAGCCAACAAAATATTTGACATACAAAGCACCAATTTTAGAATAGAAAATTCGAGAGTTTATAATGGATACTATAGCATATATGCCTACAACATTGGTTACGATAAGTCTAATCTAACTATTTTAAATTGTGAAATAGAAGGTGTAAAAGGCACGTCATATCACCAAGGAACTGCAATATATCTTTCAGGAGATTCTTTAAAAACGGTCATGCTGAATAGCTCTGTTAGCTACGCCCGGGGTTTGCAAATTACAGGTATATTCTATGCTAAAGGAAACACTTTTAAATACTTAGACGAAATCAGATTTGGACAACGTGGGGATTTAGACCTCTTATGTAATGATTTTATTGATATCAAATATGGTATTTTGGTGGGCTTCTATGGTCAAATCCAAAATACGTTTAATTTCAAAAACAATAATTTAGACTCTGTTGGTTATGACGCTACGCGATCCTATTCTGCAGCACTGTGCCTTGAGCGATATACCGCTAATTACATCGATCCGATATTAAATATTCATTATAATAATTTCGATAATACGCCTAAAAAAGTACGCATTGCGGGTTCAAATCCTAACCCTACAAGCAGTACAAGGATCGATCTGACCTCCAACTATTGGGGTACGACAGATACCTTAGCAATAAATGCAAGCATTTCTGACTACCAGGATAATTTTAATATTTATGGACGGGTAGATTATGCTAACTTACTTAGTTCGCCTTCTACAGGATGTCCTTATAACGAGCAATGCCCAACTCCTAATTTCTCGCTTACACGAGAGTATGCGCAAATCTACCTAACAGATTCTACCAATGCAGACTCAACAATTGTTCGTATATGGAGTTTTGGGGACGGGGCAAAAGATACAACCAATGGCAATTCGTTGGATCATGAGTACACGTATAGCGGGGACTTTACTGTTTGTTTATATGTCTTAGATGCCTATGGTCGAGTTTGTGATTCACTGTGTAAAACAGTAACTATTCCGGCGCTGTTTAACTGTAATGCATCCTATTATATAGCAGTAGACACAAATATAGCATATACGATGTATGTGGTAGATAATAGTACCAACACTACTCCTTCAACACAGTATATATGGGATTTTGGAGATGGAAATATAAGTTCATCTGCAAAGCCAACTCATGAGTATGCGGCCTTTGGAAAGTACGAACTTTGCTTAACAATTATTGATCTTGATAATTCTTGTTACAGTCAGTTTTGTGATTCTATTGGCATGAATTCTAAGGGTGAAGTTCTTAAAAAAGACGGGTTTACAGTTAATATCCTGTCACAGGAAGAGTTAGGAGTTTCGAGCATTGAAAAAACTACTAACGTGGTGCTGTATCCTAACCCTACCAATGGTATCGTAACGGTTGCTTTAACGAATATAATCAATGCACCGATAGAGATTAAAGTATTAAATGCGTATGGTCAAGAGGTGCTTGGGAGTAAAGACGGGGTAAGCACTTCTAATTCGCACATCCAACTTGACATGAACGGATTTAAACATGGAATCTATTTTGTGCAGATATCAATGGGAGACAAAATGACAATCAAAAAGTTGTTTTTATCCAAATAATCAAAAATTTAAGTAGGCAGGCACATCATGTGTCTTCTAATTTGTTTTGCAAATAGACGAAATTATAGCAGGCTGTATTCGCAAAGATAGGAGGTCTCAGAATGCATTATATAAGGCATTCTATCCACTGTTACATAATATTGCGAGTCGGTATTCTGCAAGCCAAAATCAGATTAGTCACCTTATAAATACCTCATTTTTTAAGGTGCTTAAAAGTATTAATAACTATGATAGCCAATTTGCCTTGGCCACATGGATACGAAATATTGCGATAAATACCAGCATAGATGAATATCGAAAAAACGCCAGTTATGAACGCAAAATAGTTGTCACGGAGGACCTAGATGAAGATGAAAATCTTGTTTTGAATGAGGGGGAACAGAATTTAGAAGAAAGTGACGTGCTAGAACTTCTTCATCGATTACCTGCCATTAACAAAAATGTACTGAATCTTTTTGTGATAGATGGGTATTCGCATAAAGAAATTGCAAAACTGTTAAAAATATCTGAAGGAGTAAGTAGATGGCACCTCAATAGAGCTAGGAGAATGATGAAAACCTTATTAGAAGAAAGACAACGAAATGAGAATTTTAAAAGAAGCTTAATAAAATGAGTCAGAAGAATACGTTAGATGATTTTTTAAAAGAGAAACTGGGCAAACCAACAGTTCCCTATTCTTCAGCGGATTGGGATAGAATGGAAGAATTGTTAGAGGATGATCACAAAGGCGTATTGGTCTTTTGGCTATTCCGAACCGGGATAGCAGTTGCGCTTATAGTATTATGTGTCTTATCCTACAGTGTTCTTAAAAAAGGGAATAAACCTCATCTGTTTTCTAAGGGGCAAAATACAAGTGCATCAAGCATCATTAAGGAATCTCCAAAATGGGAGGAAGCTTTCGCTCAAAAAAGAGCAAAGAATTTATCTCAGACATCTCGTCGTAAAAATGAGAATATTATTTTCGGCAAAAGCCAAATCTTCCCCAAACGGAATCCATACACGCAAATTAAAGGTAAGAATAAATTGTATTCTGAACCTTGGATGCTCGATAATTTAGATTTTATGGACTCCGAGATAATGCAGCAAACAGAGGTTTTCACTCAACTCGTAGAAAATGAAAAATCCGATTTAAAAATGGTTATTAATTGGCAGGATGCGAAATGGATGAATCTTGAAAACGAAATGAAAGTAGACACCACTTGGAATATACCTGAAAAAGTGGATGATGAAGATTCGTTATGGAGTGCAATCGTATTAACACCTCACAAACCTCCAGTGCACTATTTTATGAGTGTTTACGCAGGGAATTTTGCTTACGCCAAACAAAAAGTATCAAGTGAATTGTATCATATTCAGACCGACGAGATTCCTTTTAGGGTTACCAATTACGGTTTAGATTTTGGTGTACAGCTAGGGGATTGGGCGCTCAAATTAGGACTAGGACAAACCGTAATACGAGAAAATACCAATTATAAATCGTTTACATATGCTACTACGTACGATACTTCTTATGCTATGATAAAACGTACTTATACGACGACTCCTTCGGGAAATAACATATCATTAATCAAAAAAGAAATTAAAGCTACAACCGATTCGTCAGTCTTTACATCCTGCAAGGATTGCGAAACCCGCATAAGCTATGTTAATGTTCCGTTAGTGGTTCAATATCAAAAATCATTCAATCGATTTAAGTTGTTTGGAGAGCTGGGGTTTACCGCTTCGTTTTTGCAAAATCAAAAAGGTCTTTATACCATAAATCAAGGGAATGTGGATGGTCAAATCGTATACGAAGTAGGTTTGCTATCTGCTGATTATCTTACTAACGTACTCTATCAACCACACGTGTCAACAGGAGCGAAATTTACCATGTTCAACAATATAAATGTGTTTACGCTATATAATTATACCATATCACTAAACTCTATAATGAAAAGTTACGATCAGAAACTTATCACGCATGGTCTAAAGTTTGGGATAGAATATAAATTTTAGATGGCGCAGTTAACTTAAGAGTGTAACGCCCGATTGCCGGTAGCCGCTAGTGCAGCTTCTTTGGTTACTTCACTGGTAGTAGGATGGGCATGGCAAATACGTGCAATATCTTCTGCACTTGCACGAAACTCCATCGCAACGGCGATTTCAGAAATCATATCGGCAACACGTGGTCCTATCATATGGGCACCAATTACTTCATCCGTCTCTGCATCGGCTAGTATTTTTACAAAACCATCAGTATCCATGCCCGCAACAGCACGACCATTGGCTCTAAATGGAAATTGACCTACTTTGTATTTTATTCCTGAAGCTTTAAGTTGCTCTTCTGTTTGGCCGATTCCTGCAATCTCAGGCCAGGTATATACTACGCCTGGGATAAGATTATAATTGATATGGGGTTTTTGTCCAGCTAATATTTCTGCAACCATCACGCCTTCTTCTTCTGCTTTGTGGGCAAGCATAGCACCTTTTACCACATCACCTATGGCGTAGATAGTCGGAACATTGGTTTGTAAGTGATCGTTGGTTTCTATTCTTCCTTTGTCATCCAGTTTAACTCCTGCTTTGTCTGCAGCTAGTCCATCTGTATACGGACGTCTACCTACCGATACCAAACAATAGTCAGCTTCTAACGCTATATCCCCTTTTTTGCCTTCTGCTTTTACCGTAACCACTTTACCTTTGGTAGTTACGGATGTAACTTTATGACCCAGGTATAAGTTCATACCTTGTTTTTTTAAGATACGACCCATTTCTTTACCTAAGCCAGCATCCATGGTAGAGATTACACTGTCGGCATATTCTACTACGCTCACTTCAGCGCCTAACCTATGGTACACAGAACCGAGCTCTAAACCAATTACACCGCCGCCTATTACCACTAGGTGTTTAGGTATTTCGGTTAAGGTTAAGGCTTCAGTAGAAGATATTACGCGTTTTTTATCGATCTCCATTCCTGGAAAGCTAGTTGGCTTACTTCCGGTCGCAATTACAATATTTTTAGCAGAGATAGTTTCTTTCTTTTCGCCGTCTATTTGGATAGTATTGGCATCTACAAATGATCCCATTCCTAAGTACACATCAACCTTATTTTTTTTCATAAGGAAATCAACGCCTTTCGTCATTTGGTCTACCACGCCTTGCTTACGGGCAATCATTTGCTTAAAATCTATTTTAGGCGTTCCGATGCTAATACCGTGATCGGCAAACTTATGTACCGCATCATGATATTGGTGAGAGCTATCTAGCAACGCTTTACTAGGAATACAACCTACGTTCAGGCATGTGCCTCCAAGGGTTGCGTATTTTTCGATGATAGCGGTTTTAAGTCCTAACTGTGCACATCGAATAGCGCATACATATCCGCCTGGCCCACTTCCTATTATTGCTACGTCGTAATTATTCATTTTGTTAAAATATTTCTTCTTGTTGTTCTACTCTTAATCCAGCAGATACTATGTTTGGAACAGACTCCAATCGCATATCTTGACTTATGGAAACGGTATATTTTCCCTTTTGGGTTAAAAATTTTCTATGAAAAACGGGTATTCTAAAGGTGATAACATCTCCCAATCCTGAACCTAACCATTTGCCAGATTTCTCTGCAAGTTGAAGGGGTACGTTATATTCTTTTGAACTACTGTCTGGAAAAGTAATGTTCATTTTTACATGAAAATTAGCGTAAGGGTAATCGCCGTTTATTCTCAAATTGGCTGATAGTTGGTGATAGTGTCCGGGTTCCAATACTTCAAACGAATCGGTGATAACGTCTTTGTATTCCCAGCCTGAAACAGGGAGTGTATGATATTCATCTACCAATACATCTTCGTTGCACCCAGCAAATAAAAACGCGGTGATGGCTAGTATGAAAAGGTATTTTTTCAAGAGTAAGGCAAAGGTAGAAAAATAACCATACTGAAGCATTCAAATTTATCAGTATGTAAAACTAGACTGTCACGTCGCTTTAACATTATTTAAGTGTGTATCTTATTATCTCTAATGCATCCAAAAAGGTCACAGTATGTTCATTTTCTAATAAAAAACATTCCATTTCCCGTTTACCTTTATAACTTGTGCCGTATTAATCAGCTATGCTAAAAAAAATCATCTTCATCGCTTTTACTATTTTCCTAAGTGTTTCCTCTTTTGCTTTAGATGAGATAAAATCAGATATTAAAAAAGTAACCGTTTTTTTAAATGGAGCCCAGGTAACTCGTTCATTTACTTCTAAATTATCTGGGGGTACACAAACCCTGCGTATCACAGAATTATCTCCGTACTTAGATGCTAAAACCATACAAGTAAAAGGCAACGGAGAGTTTACCATTTTATCTATTCGACATCAAATGAACTACATGGACGAGAAAGAATTGTCCGGTGATTTAAAGAAAATATCAGACAGCCTAAACTACTATCAAGAGCAATCTAAACTGGTAGATATCGAGCTAAACACGCTGAGTCAAAGTGAACAATTTTTACAAATAAATAGAAGCATAAAGGGCCAAAACGACAATTTAGATGCGGCTACTTTTCGTGCCGTACATCAGTTTTATTATGATGAATTGCTACTTATTGCTAAAAAAAGAAATAAGCACAGCTACCAAAAAGCAGATATTAGCTCGGCTATGAGCAAATTTAGAAATCAACTAGATGCCATAAACAGTAAGTTAACTCAAAATACAAGCGAAATACTTCTGGAGCTCCAAGCAAATAAATCTACTAGTGGCCAATTTGAATTGAGCTACTTGGTTAATCATGCCAGCTGGTATCCGAGCTACGATATACGCGTACAAACGATAAATGACCCACTCACCCTTATATATAAAGCAAATGTTCAGCAAAATACCGGGGAGGATTGGGATGGTGTAAGTCTTACCTTTAGCAATGCAAATCCATATCAAAGTGGGGATTTGCCTGTGCTAACACCCTACTATCTAAACTATGTGGCTGCCGGCTATAATCCAAACCCATACAAGGCTAACGCTACTCAAAATTCATACAACTTAAGCAACTATATAAGCAGCAATGCCTCGCAATCATCTGGCAGAGTAACCGATGCAAACGGAGCGGCAATTGCCTATGCCACTATTAAGGTACAAGGAACGTCAATTGGCACAATTACCGACGAAAATGGCAATTGGTCCATCACCTTGCCTCAAGGTAAAAATCAGCTTTTTGTGAGCAGCATTGGTTTCGGAGATAAGTACCAAGCCGTAAGTGCAAGTGCAGGGAATAATATTGTGCTTACCAATACACAAAATATCGCTCAAATTCAGATTAACATGGATGCAAATCGTTCTTTATTGGAGTCGGATGATATTCAATATTCTGCATCAGCACCCTCGCAAAGCTATACTTGGGCACAAACGGAGGGATTGGTAAATACAGGCTACAACCGTTTTTCACTTACCGCACCTCGTAAAGATAAACAAGTATATGTTTCTAAGCCTATTGCTGTAATGCCTTTGGAAAATCAAACTAGCTTAGAAATAACACTGGATATACCTTTTACGATAAAAAGCGATGGTAAGCAGAAGGTGGTTTCGATAAATGAAGCTAAGGTCCCAGCGTATTACGAGTACAGAAGTGTTCCAAAATTAGAGAAAGCAGCATTCTTAATAGCCAGAGTAGCTGACTGGAGTGAGTATAATCTACTCGAAGGTGAAGCAAATTTATATTTTGAAAGCACCTATATTGGGAAGTCGATTTTAGATGTACGTTTTCTGTCAGACACGCTAAATATATCATTGGGTAGAGATAAAAATGTGCTTATTAGCCGACAAAAAGTAAAGTCGCAAACCAGTAGAGAATTCATCGGGAAAGAGACCATAGAAAAACGACAGTTTGAAATAAAAGTAAGGAATAATAAACAACAACCTATTAACTTAATTGTGTACGATCAAGTGCCTGTAAGCAGTATGCCAAAAGACATAGAGGTACTGTTAAAGGATAAAAACGGGGCAATTCATGCGGAGCAAACAGGCGAACTTAAATGGGAGTTAACTATAGATTCACAAAAAACTACTGAGCTTAACTTTAAATATCAAGTGAAGTTTCCCAAGGGACAAACAATTAATTTAGAATAAGATTTAAAGTAGCATTAAGTCGCACAACTGCTACAGTATCACCTCTTGATTAGTTACTAATAATGCTAAAATATGATTTGCAGGAGTTGCTCAAAAACAGTTTAGATGCATAAGTTTGTAAAGTCAATGCGAAATTTCATTTTTAGTATACTAGTTGCACTTAGTGTTTCTGCTGTTGGACAAGATTTAGAGGCTATCATAAAAGGCGAAAAGGCTGCCTATTTGGCTAAACAAAATTTTAAGTCTAAGCGCAGCGGTCAATCGTACGACATTACCTATCACAAATTAAAACTAAAGATTGATCCTGCTGTACGTTTTATAAAAGGGAGTGTATACTCTGAATTAGTAGCTTTAGAAAGTAATTTTAACACGTTTTCGTTTGATTTGGATGTGCTAATGACCGTAGATTCTGTAATCTATGAGAACAAATCCATATCGTTTTCTCATAGAAACGACGAAGTTTCTGTAACCATCCCTAATCAAAACAAAGGGAATAAAATAGCGATAGAGATATACTATCAAGGTGACCCGAGTAAGAACGAGCAATTCGGTTTTAACTTTGATTATACGCAAGATGGGCCTATCGCCTGGACATTATCAGAGCCTTATGGATCTTACGGCTGGTGGCCATGTAAGCAGCAGCTTACAGATAAAATAGATTCGATGGACTTTGAGTATACCATTCCAAAAGGCAATAAAGCCGCGGGACAAGGGATGTTGCAAAGGGTAGATACGTTGTCAGACAGCAGTTTGGTTTACCATTGGAAACACCGCTATCCGATTTCAACCTATTTGGTTTCAGTTACCGTTACCAATTATTATGAGCAAAGTTTGTATATACCGCTAAGTGGTGGCGATAGTGTTTATCACTTAAATTACTTGTATCCATCCTATAAACCTGCTGCAGACACCCTTAGCTTATCCATACACGGAATGATGCGCGCGTTTGATAGTTTGTTTGGTGATTATCCTTTTAAAAAGGAAAAGTATGGGCATGCTCAGTTTGCAAGAGGTGGAGGTATGGAGCATCAAACCATGAGCTCCATGAGTAACCTAGGTTTTGACCTTATGGCGCATGAGCTGGGGCATCAATGGTTTGGAGATAAGATAACCTGCGGTAGTTGGGCAGACTTATGGCTAAACGAGGGCTGGGCAACCTATGCCAATGGAATTGCTCGAGAAATGGTACAAGGGAAGCCACAATTTATTGACTTTTTAAAAACGTGCAATGAGAGAATTACCCGAAATACAGATGGTGCCGTTTTTGCCTACGATACCACTAACGTGAACAATCTGTTTTTTGGAGATATGCGTTACCGTAAAGGGGCAAAAGTATTGCATCTGTTGCGCTGGGAGCTTGGCAACGATGTGTTTTTTAACGCAACGCGGAATTATATGGCAAATGCTGCATTGTGCTATGGTTTTGCTCACACGATAGATTTTAAAGAAGCACTGGAACTAGAATCAGGTCAAGATTTAACCGATTTTTTTGATCGTTATATTTACAAAGAAGGCTGGCCCACCATAACTACAGAGTGGCATAGGCTACCCGCGGGTAAATTAGCACTCGCTATAAGTCAAGTTACTTCGCATCCTTCGGTATCTTTTTTCCCACTTAAAATAGAGTACCGTGCGAAAGGGGAAAATAGGGATACCCTGTTTATAGTAGACCATTCCGTGGGTAATCAAAACGCAATTGTAGACTTGGGTTTTAAGGTGGAGGAACTCTATTTTGATCCTAATTTCTGGCTTATCTCCAAGGATATAATGGTTGAAGGATTACATCTAGATCTTACAGGCATAACGTTATTTCCTAATCCAACTTACCGAGAGTTGAACATTTATGTAGAAGACGAAAAGGTAAATGAACTATTTATTTACGACGTGCAAGGTCGCCTAATACTTGCGGAACAGATTAACACGCCCGCAAATAATATAATTCCAATAGACGTGTCTTCCTTGGCAAACGGCTTGTACACTATTAAAGTTAATACTGAAGATAAGTCACTCTTAAGCAAGTTTATTAAATCTGCTCTTCCGTAAGGTTAAAATAATGAGGATCTTTAACGTCCAATCCTAAGCAGTAAGATCTTATTTTAAAATGGCATTAACGAGTTCTTCACTCATCGGAGTAACACCTGAATCGTAGTGTGCTATCAATTTTCCGTTTTCATCTAGAAGGAATTTATTGAAATTCCATCCCACTTTGTAATCATCAATTCCGTTATAAACTTTAGAGGTTAACCATTCATATATCGCATGTTGATCCTTTCCTTTCACGTCTATTTTTGTAGTTAGCGGAAAAGTGACTCCGTAATTTTTTTGACAAAAACTAGCAATATCTTCTTTGCCACCTGGTTCTTGTCCCATAAATTGATTACAAGGAAAACCAATGATTTGTACTTTGTCCCCGTGTTCGGTATAAAGTTTTTGTAAACCTTCGTATTGTGGAGTATAGCCACATTTTGATGCCACGTTTACAATCAGTATTTTTTTGCCTTTATAGTCTGCCATATTGATAGCGCCATTTTCATCTAGCGTTGCTATCGAAAAGTCATAGAAGCTTTTGCTTTGGGTTGTGGTATTTTGTGTGCTCATAGAGGTTTGGTTATTGGTATTATTTTTTTTAGTAGATGTACAGCTTGAAGCCCATATCACTAAAGCTATAAGAAGTGTATTTTTCATAGTGTTTAAACAATAGTAATACCTCAAAGTTTTTAGATTATGTAGAATTAAACGAACTATATGCACTTAAAGTGGTTTATAAGACTAACATGAGTGAAGATAAAGAGATAAAGCAGTATTATACGGGGGAGGCAAAGTTTTCACCTATACCATTATCTGTATCGTCACCCGTTATTAATCCTGAAAATAAAGGTAAAATAAAAGCTTCTGCCGTAGAAGCTATGCAAAAACATGCAGAGCAGCAAATGACTATGCTGCGCAAGCAAGCGGATGTTATTATGAATCAGGTACGCGAAATCGAAGCTCGTTTGGAAGTCTCTTATGGGATATATGAAGCGGAGATGAAATTCACGCCTAAAATACATGAGGTATATCACCTTTATGAGAAGAATGGAACTAAAATTCTTTCTTTTATTTCTCCCGATGAGTGGGGTGAGCGAATGCCATACGATTCGTTTATTGCATCTGTACTGTTACTTCCAGATAAGACTTGGGAAGTAAAAATACGCAATGATGAAGGTGGATTACAGATTATTTAGTTACCTCTTCTAAAATGCCCAGATAATTGACATATCTACTAGGGCTTATTTCGCCGTTGTGCAACGCTTCAACTACTTTACACTCTGGTTCTTCCGTATGCACACAGTCATTAAATTTACAACCGGCTAGCAGTGCACGCATTTCTGGAAAATAGTGTGAAACCAAGCTTGGTTGCATATCTACCATACCAAAATCTTTAATACCAGGAGTGTCTATTATGCGATAACCATTGGCTCCTACAAACATTTGTGCAAATGTGGTAGTGTGTCGTCCTTTATCATACGAGGCAGAAACGGCACTAACTTTTTGATTGCTATCCGGCAAAAGAGCATTGATCAAAGTAGATTTTCCTACACCAGAATTGCCTGCAAGCAGCACGCATTTGTCCGCCACTAAGTTTTTTATTTTAGCGATGTCTGCATCGTCCAAAAAACTGACATTATAAATGTCATAACCTATTGTGGGGTACAATTCCATCAACATTTCGCGATGAGATTCAGCTTTTTTGGAGTTTAAATCTTTTTTATTAAGGAGTATGGAAATGGGAATATGATATGCTTCGGCAGAGGCCAAAAAACGATCAATAAAACCCATTGGAGTATGTGGTTTTGCGGGTGATATAATTAGAAAGGCGTGATCAATATTAGCGGCAATTATTTGAAACTGTTTACTCAGGTTATGAGATTTTCGTACAATACAATTATGCCTCTCGCATACTTCACGTATACTGTATTCTTCTTCTACAAAGTCAAGTAATACTTCATCACCAACTACTACTGGGTTTGTACTTTTTAAGTTGAGCGTTCTTATTTTGCCTCTCAAACGGGCATCCACTTCGGAGCCATCCGTAAGCAATACTTTATACCAGCTGCCGGTAGATTTGCTTACGATCCCTTTCATTTATAAAATTTGAGAAACAACTTCTTTAGTAGCACTAGAAAAACTCATGGTATAAAAGTGCAAAGCGGGTACCTCTAAGGATTTTAGTTCTTTACACTGTTGAATACACCACTCTATACCTATTTGGCGCGCAGCAGTATCATCTTTAGCCTTCTCTAATTCACTGGCCAATGGCTCAGGAATATCCATGTTAAAAATTTTCGGCAATGCACGTAGCTGTCCTTTGGTGGTAATCGGTTTTATACCAGGAATAATCGGAACCATAATTCCTGCAGCTCTGCACATAGCTACGTAATCAATATATTTTTGATTATCAAAAAACATTTGAGTAGTAATGAAAGCAGCACCAACATCTACTTTTCTCTTTAGAAATTTAAGATCACTCACCATATTAGCTGCGTCACTATGTTTTTCGGGATATCCTGCAGCTCCTATACAGAAGTTAGTTTCCGTAACATTTTGTAATTCTTGATCTTGGTACACGCCATTATTCATATCTGCTATTTGACGAATAAGGTCTAGTGCATTGCTATTCCCGTTTTTTTCAGGAACAAAGTTTCGCTCGTTTTTTAGGTTATCACCTCTGAGCGCTAGTACGTTTTCAATGCCTAAAAAGGCAAGATCTATCAAAGCATTTTCGGTTTCATCTTTACTAAAACCACCGCAAATAAGATGGGGAACTGCTTCTACTTTATACTTATTCATTATAGCCGCACAGATAGCAACTGTTCCAGGTCGCTTCTTAGTGCTTATTTTATCGTAACCTCCGTCTTTTCGTGGTCTTTCTATAAATTCTTCGCGATGATAGGTAACGTCTATAAAAGCAGGATTAAACTCCATCAATGGATCTATTCCCTGATATAGCGAGTCTATACTCTTTCCTTTGAGTGGCGGTAAAACTTCAAACGAGAATAGCGTTTTACCTGGCTTGATATATTCAGTTAATTTCATTTTAAAAGCAACGTTTAGCAGTAAAAGTTGTTCGGTATTATTTTAGAATTCGCGTAAAAGGTATAGTGGTAAGCACTTTTTCCGGCGCTCCTTCAGGGACTCCTTCTTTTTTGTATTCACCAGATTTCATATCTAAGTCTGCTAATATGTCAGTAAGAAAACAAACCATTTTAGCTTCATGGCGTCCAGGTTTAGCTCTTTTGCTATCTGCAGTATACTTACTTTGTGCAGTTGCACTCAAAACAGGGAAGAAATTATCATAATATATTGTAGACTCACTTGAGGATTCTAGATTATTTTGGATGGTAAATGTGTTGATTTTTTTTGGTATAATGAGTTTAGAAATAGTGGTAAATGCGGGTGATGACCCAATGCCACTTAAAGTCAATATCTGGTGGTTAGAATCTAAATTAGTGAATTCATCTATACTCAGTATATAATTAAGTGTGAAAGACTTTGCTAAAGAGCTGTTAAGTAGATGACTAGCGCCAATCTTATTGTTTTCATAACCTGTAAAGCTGGCAAAAACGTAGTCGTTATGCCCAAATTTTTTAGGATTGCTTTTGATCTCGTTGGCAAGCGCAAGGAAACTTGCGACACTTCTGGAATTATTTCTTAGGTCTTCGTATGTAGTGTATGTATTATCGTGATGCGTTGTGATTAACACTGTTGTTTTGGCATTATTGTTAATCTTTCCAATTACATTTTGAGTCATTTCACTGATGAGCATTATATCCACATTTAGATCTACAATAGGATCTGTCATATCGCTTAAATCTTGAGTTACAAAAAGTATAGGAATATTGCTGTTTTCAAGGACTTTAGCTAGCTTTCCTTCAGGGATAAAATTAGCGTCGGAGGAATAAAATAGGATGGCTTTAGCTCCCCTGCCTTTTGCATAGGCAACTCTATCTTCTAGTGCTTCCCAAGCAGAATATCTGACTGCACTTTTTTGATCAGCGGGCAATGCTAAGTTTATAATAACAGCTTTACCAGCAACATCTTTACCCGTGTAATCGGCACGATCTAGTCCTGGATCTTCAATTCCGAATGCTACATTAACAGCCGGACCAACGTATTTGCCATTATTGGATGATTGGCTGATAGGGTAAAAATTAGAAAACAAGGTAAAAACTCTGCCACTTATCGTCAACATAGTTTTGGGTTGTGCCATTCTCAGCGTCGGAACATTTATGGTTTGAAGATACGCAGGTGATTGCAGGCTATCTAAACCTATTTTGGCGAATTGTTCTGCAAGATAAATAGCTGTATGAAGCTCGTCAGCAGAACCCATTTTGCGTTCATTTAGTCCTTCTTTATTTAAGGATTTCATGTCACGATTTATTTTTTTAGCAACTTTATTTCTGCCCCAAAAAGACCCTTGTGCTTGACTTTGTTGTGTGCTGATAATAAGTAAAACTAAAATGCTTAGTACGCTGATGTGTTTTTTCATAAGATACCTATAACGGTTTTGATGATGACTATTAAAATTAAAATGGCAAATATAATTTTCAATTTTTTGGCAGATAGCTTTTGTGCTAAAGAAACACCTGCAGGCGCTGCAAATAACAATCCTCCTACAATGGGAAGAAAAATAGTGGGAAGTATATACCCTAATTGATAACTGGCTACCTGGGCTTGCGGAGTGGCAATGCCATAACTAATGAGTAGCGGTATCATCATAAGAGGAATAACGCCAATAGATATCGCAGCAGCAACAGTTATTTTGAGCTTGTTGTATTGGGTAAAAAGTGGGACCATAATTATGCCACCACCTAAGCCTGATAATGCGGATATTGTTCCCGCTAAAAATCCCGATAGACTGAAATGAATCAGTTGCACGGTTTCTAGTTCCTTGGGCGCGTAACTTTTGGTGTACAAAAACCGGTAGAGCATAAAGGCTAGCAAAATAATAAAAAATAGGGAAAAGGATTCTTTAGTGTACCAAGAACCATGATTAATAAAGTAACTAATGAGCAAACTACTGGGAATAGCCGTAAGAGCCGTAAGCAATATAGCTTTCGGATAAAATGATTTTAGGGTATATTGCTTATAGCTGCTAATAGCTCCAGCAAAAAATGTAGCCGCAAATGAGTTAGCTAAAATATACTTGATAAGCTCATGGTCGTTTATGCCCATAGCGCCAATAACAGAGGCAAGTACAGGCACAAAAACAATACCTCCGCCAACGCCCAGCAGGCCGCTTATGAAACCACCAAGCACACCAAAACCAATAAGGGCAAGAATTAAAGAAAGATCCAATTAGTTAACTATTAGTAAATTGTTGTACGCATTGCTATTGTTTAAGATGCTTTTGGCTTTAGCCCACTCCACATCATCATCAAACCCAACCTCGACCTTGCCTTTTTCAAAATAGTAGCGTTTTACTATTTCATATTCGAGTAATTCTTTTAGCTCCGTTTTGTGGTTTTCAAGATCGGATTGTTTAGTGCTTTCTAGTGCTTTTTTGAGTTTTGTGAGTTCTTCTTCTAATAAGGAGAAGTATTTTTCTTCCTTCGCTTGTTTCTCTAGTTTCTCCAAATCTCTTTCAGTCTGCGTTGTATAGCTGTACTCTTTATCAGCAATAAATTGCTTGAATTCATTAAATACATCGTCAGATACGCTATATTTTAGAGGTTCATCTATACTGTCATGAGTGCTTCTAAATTGGTTTGCAAACTTAAATAGCAAATCATTTTTAATAAGCGCTTGTGCTAACTTCGAATACCTCGTTTCTTCCACTGGTACATCGGGCTGTATACCCTCTCCATCAATAACTTTTCGACCATTTTTGGTGTAAAAATCTTTCTTAACGCTATCCGCTACTGCTATTGCTTTACCATTTACTTTATTGCCATAATCTAAACGCTGAATTAGTCTACCACTGGGTATATAATATTTAGCCGTAGTAACTTTCATAGAGGTATTGTAGTTAAGGCTCATGGTAGTTTGTACTAGTCCTTTTCCAAATGAATTTTGGCCTATGAGCACTGCTCTGTCAAAGTCTTGTAGAGCGCCAGAAACAATCTCACTTGCCGAAGCGGAGTTGTTATTAATAAGTATTACTAGAGGTATTTCAGTATCTACTGGTGAATTGAGGGTTTTGTATATTCTGTTATCTTCTTCAAATTTCCCTCTAGTGATCACTATAGTTGCACCCTTTGGCACGAATATATTTACAATATTAACGGCTTCGTGTAGCAGTCCACCTCCATTATTTCGTAAATCCAATACTATTTTAGTGGCACCTTTACTTTTCAAATCAAGTAGTGCATCCTGTACCTCTTTCCCTGCATTTGGTGTAAATCCAGCAAGTTTAATGAATCCAATATGGTTTTCTATAATACCATGATAGGGTACGTTTTTGACTTTAATAGTCTCTCTCGTTATGGTTTTTTCTAATATGCCAGAACCTATGCGCTCAATTTTTAAATTAAAGCTAGTTCCTGCTTTCCCTTTTAAAAATTCAGTAACCTCATCTGTTTTTTTACCTTTCATGCTTTGGCCGTCTACTTCTAGAATCTTGTCTCCAGGTAACAAACCTGCCTTTTGTGCGGGGAAATCATCTAATGGAGATTCTATATAGATATAATCATCTATTCTTCGTATGCTAGAGCCAATTCCGGCAAATGTGCCCGTTACCTGATATCGGTATTCTTCGGCTTCGGCTTCGCTATAAAAATTAGTATATGGATCGAGAGATGCTAGCATTCCGTTAATGGCAGCACGTATAAGTTCTCCAGGCTTTACATCGTCCACATAACTAGTGTTTACTTGCTTATATACATCTGCAAATATTTCAAGATTTTTCGATATTTCAAAGTAGTCGTCGGCCTTAAAAGCGACTAACCCTAAACCGCCGAACAAGAGTATAATTATATATTTTTTCAAAACCTAGAGTACTATGAGCAAAAGTAACGAAATATCACGGTAGTGCGTTATTCGTCAATGAGATCATGTAAAGAAATGCAGTGCTCTTCTCAGGGCACTGGATCGTGGCCATGTTTGCCACTCCAAGGGTGACAACTTAGTATTCTTAATATTGCCAAGTAAGCTCCTTTTATAGGGCCGTGTTTTTGCAATGCTTGTGCAGCATAAGCACTGCAAGTTGGAGTATATCTGCATGAAGAAGGCAAGAAAGGAGAGATAAATTTCTGGTAAATCCGAATAGGTATAAGAAGGATAATGACCAATATGCTACTTATACCTTTTAATAAACGTATCATACTCTAGATTTTTTATGCATTTTAGTTATCCAGCTGTGTTAGTGCCTCGGGAGTTAGTAATAAAGAAAGTTGATGGGTTGAATGATCAATATCACTGACTAAACAAGATATCACTTCTTTATCATTCAGATTTTGAAAATATAACTCGAGTTGTTGCATGCTAACTTTTTCATGAAGAATGTTGTCCATATGCAGCTCGCTATTGAAGTGATCGTACCCTTTCAGCAGGGTTTCTGTTCCTTCTTTGTGCACTGTAACTGGTATAGTGTTGCCAATTAAATTATGTGGTTTATGTCTGTACCAATGTGTGTATTTGGATGGTTGGCACATGGCTAGTATACCATCTTCAAGATGCTCTAGAAAACAAAGAGTAATCTCGTCTCCAACTTTCGCAAGTGTGAAGTCATGCTGATTCCAGAAGTCAGAAAGAATCACTTGTCCATATTGTGAGCCATTTTTAAACCGTGAATCTAAGCCTGCCTCTACCAGCATACCCTCAGTCTCTTTTTCAAGAATTACACATTTGTATAACTGACCGGGAGTGTAATTTTTTGAAGTGAATGTTTGATTTTTTGCAGACAAGCTCAGCATCATGCTTTTGTCATCGCTTGAGAGTATTTCAGAAGCGTATGCCTTTTGAATAAGATAAGGCGCTACAGTGATCCAGTGTTTTTCATTCTTGTACGCCCACGGCATCTTGTCAAACGCAATGACTCCTTTTATGCGTTGTATTTTAGCCTTAAAACCTTCAGGAGTAAGTTTATAAATTTTAGCCCAGCGTATGTCGTTATAAGAATTACTAGTTATTCTCTTGTAAGTTGATTTTAAACCATCTGAGTATGCTGACATGTGTATGCTGTTATTTTATTTTCTTAATTAATTCATCAATAGCTAGATGAACGGATTTATCGATAATAGCACTAGAAATATGTTTATCAGACAGGTATAGTAGGCCAATTGCGTATTGGCTATCGTCAACAATTGCCTCATAAATACGTTCTTTGTGAAGCCTGTAAGATTCTGAAATCTGTCTTTTTATACGGTGTCTGTCCACCGCTTTCTTGAATTTACGTTTCCCAACAGATATCATTACTTGACATTTGAAAGGGGTAATAAGTTCTGTTTTGTAATATGCCAAAAGAATGGGTGACTTAAAAACACTTTCACCTTTTTTCTTAAAAATAGCATCAATAGTAGCCTTGTGACAAAGCTTTTCGTGCTTATGAAATGAATTAGAAGTGCCCATAATTAAAACCTATGGGTGCAAAGTAATTACTTTTTGTGACGTGGCTCGTCAGAAACAGTAAGTTTCTTACGTCCTTTTTTACGACGTGCAGCAAGTACTTTTCTACCATTTTTACTAGCCATTCTCTCTCTGAAACCGTGTTTGTTTCTTCTTTTTCTTCTGCTTGGTTGGAATGTTCTTTTACTCATCGTTGTATATTTTTAAGACTCGTCGTCGTATTTTTCTTTAAGGCTTGCAAAAGTAATATTTTTAACAAATAATACTACTTCCTTTATTTATTTTATTTCAGGACTATAAATTTAACTCTGCCATCAAGGTTTTAGTGCCCTATCATCAATGCCTCTATCTCTTCTACCTCAATAGGCATACCTGCTTCATCCATCATATCTACAGGACCATTTTCGGTTATTAGTATTTGATTTTCTATGCGTACTCCTATGCCTTCTTCAGGTATATAAATGCCTGGTTCACAGCTAAAAACCATACCCGCGTGCATAGGTTCGTAACGCATTCCGCTGTCGTGTACGTCAATGCCCAAGAAATGACTGGTGCCGTGCATAAAGTATTTCTTTAAAGCAGGCCATGCCGGATCTTGATTTTTGATGTCTTCATCGGTAAGCAATCCTAAACCTTTCAGTTCTTCTTGCATAAGTAATTCTACTTCTTTTTGATATTCCATGAGCATAGTGCCAGTGACTAGCTTAGCTCTAGCCGCTTTCATAACACGAAGTACTGCATTATATACTTCTTTTTGACGTAGCGAAAATTTTCCGTTAGCGGGTAAACATCTGGTCATATCGCTTGCATAATTGGCATAGTCTACACCGCAGTCTACCAAGATTAAATCACCATCATTTACCTCATCTTTATTTTCAATATAATGAAGCGTGCAGGCATTTTTGCCAGAAGCTATGATAGGTTCAAAACTGAAACCGTTAGCTCTATTACTCAAAAAAGTATGAGCCAGATTAGCTTCTATCTGGTATTCTCCCATTCCTGGTTTGGTAGTTTCTAGAATACGTAGTAGTCCTTTTTTTGATATTTGCACAGCTTCACGCATCACTTCTAGTTCATATTCTGTCTTAGTGCCACGAAGTCTTTGTAATATTTTACCCGCACGATTGTAGGTGTGCAAAGGGTATAGTGCCATTATTTCCTTGGCAAAGTCTAATGCTTTGGTTGGTGATTTCGGGCTAAAACGATCATTTTCATTTAGCGGGAGGTAGACGTTATCCGCCATATTAATTACTTGGCGAAGTTGCTGCATGTAGTCGTTATTCCAAAACACATTCTCGATACCGCTAGTTGCGGTTGCGTCTTCTTTGGTGTATTTGTAGCCGTCCCAAACTGCTATTTTCTCGTTGGTTTCTACCAAGAAAAGACATTCTCTATATGCTGGTATGGGACAATCTGGAAACAAGACCAATACGCTCTCTTCTTGGTCTATTCCGCTTGCCCAAAATATATCTGAGTTTTGCTTGAATTTATAAACGGCATCTCCATTCCAGCTGTATTGATAGTTACTGTGAAATATAGCGATACTGTTTGGTGCCATTTCTGCTACAAAACGTTTTCTGTTTTCAATGAATATCTGTTGGTTTAGTCTTGGGTATTTCATGAGTTACAAAATTAAGGTTTTAGACCAACTAGTCAGGTTTGTTGTATAATAAGTTTCAAGTTGTATTTACTAGCAGGTAGAAATAAGCTAGTGATTTGGGTGTCTTTTATGCTTGGAATTATTGAGCTATCGTTCATAATTTAAATGGATCAATGCTTTATAAAAGGAGAGTTGTATGAAAAAACTACAGCTTATTATCTTAAACATGACAGATGCCTTATTTTTGTGGTAATAGGAATAAAAATAATGGCAAAAACTACTGAAGAATTATTAGCAAACTTAGGAATAAAACCTAAAAATGAAAGTATATGTACGGGAAGAGAGTGGGTGACTTCTCTGGGTACAGATATCAAAGAGGTTTATACTCCGGTGTCTGGCGAAAAACTAGCTGAAGTGGTCTATGCCAGCCAAAGTGAGTATGAGCATGTGATTAAAAAAGCTCAGGAAGCTTTTGAATATTGGAAAACGGTACCTGCGCCGCAGCGTGGTGATGTCGTGAGAAAGTATGGTGTGAAACTGAGACTTCGTAAGAAAGAATTGGGCAAGTTGGTAAGCTTAGAAATGGGTAAAAGCTACCAAGAAGGACTTGGCGAAGTGCAAGAAATGATTGATATCTGCGATTTCGCAGTAGGACTTAGTCGCCAATTATACGGACTGAGCATGCATTCTGAAAGACCGAATCACAGAATGTATGAACAATGGCATCCGCTAGGTATTGTTGGTATTATCTCAGCGTTCAATTTCCCGGTGGCTGTATGGGCGTGGAATAGTATGATCGCTGCTGTATGCGGTGACGTTACGGTATGGAAACCAAGCGAGAAAACGCCACTAACAGCTATAGCTTGCCATCAGTTGATGAAAGAAGTAATTATCGAAAATGACTTACCTGAGGGATTATTTAATCTTGTGATTGGAGATTATAGAATAGGTGAAAGTATGGCAATGGACAAAAGAGTTCCTTTAGTGAGTGCCACCGGAAGCACACGTATGGGGAGAAGAGTGAGCCAGGTAGTAGGTGCTAGATTGGGTAATTCGCTATTGGAGTTAGGTGGAAACAATGCGGTAATAATTACGGAACATGCCAACTTAGACAATGCCCTTATTGCGGCAGTATTTGGTTGTGTAGGCACCGCAGGACAAAGATGTACGAGTACACGTAGACTTTTGATACAAGACACCATATTTGAAGATTTTAAAAAGAAATTAGTGAACGCGTATGGTCAGCTTAAAATTGGGGATCCGTTGGACGAGAATAATCACGTAGGTCCATTAATTGATAAAGATGCTGTACAAGCATATCTCAATGCAGTTAAAGCGGTCGAAGATGAAGGTGGCATGGTTATTACCGGAGGCACTGTACTTTCAGGAAAAGGATACGAGAGCGGATGTTATGTTTCACCGTGCATTGCCGAAGCTAAAAACCATTTTGAAATAGTACAAGAAGAAACTTTTGCCCCTATCGTTTATCTTATTCCTTTTAAAACACTGGAGGAGGCGATTTTGATGCAAAATGATGTAAAACAAGGTCTAAGTTCTGCCATATTTACGGACAACCTTCAGGAAGCTGAAAAATTCCTTAGTTCTGTAGGTAGCGATTGTGGTATTGCTAATGTGAATATAGGCACAAGTGGTGCTGAGATAGGCGGAGCTTTTGGAGGTGAAAAAGAAACCGGAGGTGGACGTGAGAGTGGATCTGACGCTTGGAAAGCCTATATGAGACGTCAAACAAATACTATCAACTACGGTAAAAATTTGCCTCTTGCTCAAGGAATTAAATTTGAATTATAGTCTTGGCTTTATAACTTGACCTCATAAAAAAAGGATTTGTCATTTGACAAATCCTTTTTTTATTTGTATCGTGTCAGCGTTTAATTAATATCCCAATATTGGTATAGTCTATTCACCATCAGGTTTTCCATCTCTTCAATTTGGTCGTCAGCTTTTATCAATTTTAGTGCAAAGTCAATAAGTTTTAATCTTTCTTTTTCGGTAGAATCGGCATAAAAATCTTCTGAACATTTCTGTAAAAGGATAGGGTAATCTTCTGCAGTGGTGGTACTGAGTTCTTCAGTGGCTTCTTCTAGATTGCCTCCAAACGGAAAATTTTGGATAATGTAGTCTATGATAACCTGCCCTTCTTTAGGGTCGAAACTTCCGTCTACTTCTGCCAAAATATTTAATATCTGAAATCCCGCTATGTCTTTATTTTTTCTGTTCATCTTAAAACAATCTATGTGCAAGTTTATCTATTTTTGAAGCTAAATGAAGAATATTATTTTACTATCGGCCATTCTATTTTATAGTCAGGTGCTTTTTGCACAAGACTTTGTTGCAGAGTTGCTCTTAGGCGCTAATTTTAGTCAGGTAGATGGTGATCAATTAGGCGGCTATAATAAACTTGGAGCTAATATTGGAATACAAATAAATAGAGAAGTAAAAGAAGATTGGGATCTCGCCTTTGAGCTTCGCTATAGTATGAAGGGAGCCAAAAAAGTCCAAGATCAAGATAATCCTTCACCGACTCTCAAATTAAGCTATGATTACCTTGAGGTACCTCTACTAATCAAATATCAAGGTTTTGAGAAAATCACCCCATATTCTGGCTTATCTGTCGGGGTAAATGTGATAAACGAAAGAGATGATAATGGATTTATCGGCGAAGAAACTAATTTAGACTTCATGGAGTATGGTTTCCATTTAGGTGGTACTTATCATGTAACAGAAAAGTTAGGTCTTGATTTACGGCATACGTTTTCACTACTGTCTATTCGTAATTCACCCTCGCTTACCAATGGACCTCGTTTGTTTGGTCGCAATGGTTGGTATAATAGGTTGTTTACAATAGGTATTATTTATGATTTAGAAAGGTAGAATAACTGTACTTCCAATCTGGCATGTTAGTAATAAAAATATAAGTACTAATGTTGCTTTAAGTAATTTATTTTATTACGCCGTTCATCATTTTCCAAATATCATTGAGGTACAAAAAAGGGACCAAGGCGGAATCTGGATTGTCACCCATACGAATGATCACCATTTTTTTAGACGGAACTACGCAAATATACTGCCCATTTTTTCCCAATGCTGAGTACATATCTGAGGGGGCGTTGGGCGTAAGAGAACCAGGAAATTCAACTTGACTTTGTGGTATTCTGAAACTATTGGTATTATTTAACCACCACAAATAACCGTACGCTTGATTAATCTCTTGAGACTTATGGGTCATGGCATCTACGTATGCTTTGTTAAGAATTCTAGTTCCATCCCATACTCCGTAGTTTAGTATAAGGTTACCAAATCGTGCGGCAGATCGAGCTGTGCTTAGAAATAAATGATTATCGCTACTCCAAATCCAACTTCCATCCATTCCTATTTTATCGCGAAGAATCATATTAAAGTAGGGTTCAAAGTCTTGACCAACTGCATTTTCAACTACTTGGTCAAGCAAGGTATAAGGTGCATTATGATAGGCACATCTCTTACCCGCTTCAGCTTTGTAAATAAGGTCTTGAGGTTTCCAGCTGTCTGGACTGCCAGTAGCATCGTCCAAGCCAGTGGTCATGGTAAGTTGATGCCTAATAGTTATTTTATCTTCTTGCTCACTGCTAAGAGACGTCCAGCCAAGGCCTAAATAGTCAGATGTTTTATGTGCAAGTGATAATTTTCCGTCTTCTTCTGCCTTGCCCACCGCAAAGCAGGTTAAGGTTTTCGCTGCAGAGGCCCAATACCAATTTGTACTCGTGTCAAAGGCAGCGTTATTAAATAGGTTTTTACCCCAGTATTTTTCGAGAACTATTTTACCGTTTACTAAAACGATGTATGCTCGGGTGCCATTTAGCTCCAAATTGTCGTATAAGGTTTGTATACTATCGGTATTCCAGCCCAAACTTGAGGGAGACGTGGTTTCCCAATTTGTAGACTTAGGCGGAAAATAAGGTGATTCTTGGTTAATGGTGTCGCAACAGTTTTCTTTTTCGTCTCGACAAGATGAAATAAGGATAAGCAGGGCAAAAACATATAAGTGTAAATGTTTCATTGCTGAATTGATGCTATAAATTATTCCGTTAATTTTTGTTGGATTAAGGATTTTTGGGCGGGATCCATAATATGTAAATCTCTTTGAGGGAAAGGAATTACTACTTTATTTTTTCTAAAATCAGCTTCTATCGAAAATCGTAAGTCACTTTTTATAATCTCTATTACAAACGGGAAGTTACTCCAAAACACCAATTCAAAGTCTAAACTGGAGTCTCCAAAATCTCTGAAGAGTACAATGGGAGCAGGGTTTGTAATTACCTTACTATGTCGCCAAGCGCATTCAGTAAGTATCTTCTTAACTAATTCCACATCGCTACCGTATGCAACTCCTATTTGTATGCTAAATCTATTTACGGCGTCACTAGCACTCCAGTTGGTTAGTTTTTCACTTACTAAGATGTGATTTGGGATAATCATAGCTACGCCATCTCTACTTTCTACCATGGAAGTTCGCAGGCCAATTTCTTTTACTTTGGCAACGGTACCGTCCACTTCTACGACATCATTCACACGTATTGAGGGTTCTACAAGTAAGATTATACCCGAAACAAGATCGTTAGCAACTTGCTGTAATCCAAGACCCACGCCAATAAGTAAAGGAGCCAAGAATGCAAAAACTTTCCAATCGACGTGCATAGAAGCAAGTACAATAACCAGATAAATAAGTATAAAGATGTACTTGGTTATTTTGGTGATGGCAAATTCTCTTCCGGTATCGAGTTTACCTGATTTAACGGCAGATCTCGTAAACTTCTTTATCCATCTATAAGAAAACCAGATGATCACACCGGCAAGAGTCATATACAGAACACTGCTTATGGTGATGGAAGCATTATCTCCCATACTAATTATCTCGATTCCTATAAGTTCTTTCATTCTTCGTTTAAGTAGGATTTATTATATACCAAAGCGTAGTAATTGCTGCCTAAATCTAGGTAGCCATATTCGTAGCAAAAGTAATAGGTCTTGTCAGCTTTGGTCGTATAGATATTGGTAAAATATTCGAAGCTAAATCCTAATTTAGCGAGTTCTTTGTGAGCTACCTTTATCGACTTGTCTTTTGGAGTGAGCTCTTCTAGTATGTTTCTGTTTTTTTTAATAATACGGTTTACCTTCCTTATATAATTATTAGAAATGCTGTTCTGTGTATTATTGTATTCATTGCGGCATTGGTTATCACAGAATTTTTTATCCGCTCTACCTATAATTCCTTTGTCACAATGCAAGCATAACTTTTGCTCCATCGTACAAATATATTTATTTTATTAAGTGGTTTTAAAACATATTGTCTGAATAAAATTTGAAAGCATCTAAAGCGTGAATTTAACTTACTTGACTACAATTTTTTTGGAGTAAATCTCAGTGCCTATGGTTGTATGCATTATATAAGCTCCAGGCGATAAATGTGGTACATCAAACGTAACTTGTCCTGATGATGTAGATATAGATTGTTGCTCCCAGACCGTTACTCCTTTCATTGAACTTAACTTTGTACTACATGCCTCGCTGAAATGAGCAACTAAAAGAGTTAGTTGGGATTCTGAAAATACTGGATTTGGATAAACATTAAGATATGCGTTGAAGCTTAGTTTCGGCACATCCACGTTGTTAGGATCCATATAAACAGGAATTTCTATAGTGTCTTTGCCACATTGGTTTTCTGTGATAAGTCGCACTACATACCAAACATTGGACACTCTGGGGAATTTATGTAGTGGGTTTATTTCTGTGGAGGAATTCCCATCTCCAAAATCCCAGTAATAGTTCACTTTCATGTGACTTAAATTTTCAAACTGAACACTATATTCTTTATTCTCTGATGCCCTAAAATAGGCAATAGGGACACAATCGTAAACAGTAATACCTGCTTCCCTTGTTTCATCTAGGGAGTTACCTGTTATGTCTGGATGTAAGTCCTGCGACTGACCATAGGATCGACCGCTGATTACAGTTTTATACTTATTGAAAGAAACGAAAGCGTTGGTGTAGTGAAACGCTCTAGCCCATAATATGTCATATCCACTGTCGTAGCGAGCGAGAACGGTAGTTTGGTACCCTTGTTCTGTGGGTTTGAAAATAGCTCCTAATGAACTATCAGCATGGTAGGCATAGTTTTTTGTATCGTTTTCCGTCAATGTAAGCCGCGAAATGGAAAAATATTCGCTACCGCTTTTGTTCAGTAATGGTCTGTTATCTACGATTGATTGGTCCGCAGTTCTAACAAATAGGTTGGTGTTATCAGAATTTTTATATCGCACACCTTTATAGATTGCTATGGAGTCATACCCACCATCAATTACTTGAATATTTCTAGGGTCAATGTGCCGCGGGTCGTCAAAGGCGAAATACGGTCCTTTTTGAAATTTACGAAACGCAGAAAGGGTGTCTAGTTCTATGAATGAACCATCGGATTCGATTTTGAAGAAATAGTGCTTAGCACGGTTAATGCTTATATTTTGAAGTGATTTTGGTTTAAAAACTACTATTTCATTTTTGTTAAGAATAATGGGTGTGTCAATAGAACTATTAACAACGATGTCAAGTAAAATTGGACTTTCTAGGGGTTGTTTTATTCCAAGTACATTTACTTCAGGGCCTGATGTTATATGGTAGTGCCACAAATAGTTGCCAGTTGATGAGAACTTTGCCAATAAGGTACTGCCACTAGCTATTGCTAATGCTGTGTCGTTAAGGTATACTTTTGTTGTATCAACTGAGAATGATGTACCTTTAAGTATAAAACCATCTTGTGCTTCACATATCTCAAGTTGATCTACTGTATTTAATTCTTTTGTAAAAGGAATCACGTTAGTAACATTAAAATCTAAGTCTAGAAAGATGCCAGTATAGTTTCTTTGTTTGGTATTCGTGTTCCAAGGCGTAAATAGGTAATCGTTGGGATTGTGTGGGTTATAATATAAAGTATCACCGGTGTGATATACGGTGAGCAGTAGGGTGGAGTCTTCCTCTAAAATAGTCATTTCGGTAATGTTTACCTCCAGACTAGAGGTAATTAAACCATAAAATCGTGACGAGAAATCTTCGTTCCATTTGGCAAGTACTATTCCTTTTCTAACGGTATCGGCTTTCACATAGCCAATTGTAACAATGTCTTCTTCTGTGGCGGAATATCGGAAAGCAGCTTGTTTTGCAAATGAATTAATATATAGCAGGTCGTTTCCCTTAGTAACGTAGGTTTGTCTTGTCGAATAGCTTTGACTGGAGGTATAAGTGGGTATGTCATCGGCGTTGTAGAAACGAGTAGACTTATAGTTGATGTAAATATTTTTTTGTAAAAACTGGGAGTATGCCTCCCAGCTTGACAATATTAAAAATAAAAATAGGATGTTTCTTGTTATGGACATATTGCATCTACTGTGAAATCATTGCCGCTTTTACTAGCCTCGTATCCCAACTCACAACACCGTGTATCCCCGGCGTAAGATGAAAAACTATTTATAGAAGAAACCCACTGCACTGGGTGAAGATAACCATTGGTGCTTACAATTCTCATGCCCACTTCCCAATCAGGACCAGAATGTCCAAGAGGAATTGTCACATCGACGGTAAATGTCATTGGAGCAGTGTTATTACCCATACCAATGTTTATTATAGAGCCAGATCCAGAAGGGCAAGCGGAAGAACAAGGCCAAGGTGATATGCTATGAATAAAGGTTACGGGTACTAGTGATCCTATGGCACCCGTAATTGTGTTAATGGCTCTGAATTCTACATAGGTGTGGCAATCTATCATTGTTGTAAAATTAAAACTTGCGGGGATTGTGTTTTTAGATTGCACTTCATTAGTAGATGATTTGTCTGGGATTATGTCCTTGTTGTAAGGGATACTAAATGATAAAACACTAAATGTTATAAACAAGAAAGTTAGAGATTTAACAACTTTTCTGAATCCTAAATGGTTAGAGCCTAAGCTGTTGATTGTTGATTGTTGTTTGTTGTTTGTTGTTTGTTGTTTGTTGTTTTCATGCTATTTTTTATAAGGCAATATTACGAATATAGTCAAACATGCTCAATATATCATTCTAGACAAAAATTAATTGTGATTAAAACGTGTGTTATTTTCTTACAAACTTTAGTTTTAAAACAAGTTAAGCTGAGCACTGCTCACAAAAGGGTGTACACTAGTAGCGAGTGGTTTAGGTTTGTAGTGTAGGTTAAATTTCTTTTTGGCGAGTCGCACTTGCTGGTGAATGGACTCTGCCAGTACTCCGCTGCCCCGCATACGCTCGCCTGGCGTGGTATTGCCCAGTTTACCCCCTTGGGATTGGGCGATGAGATTAAGCACCCGGGTAGCCTTTAGGGGGAATGTTTTCAGTATCCAATCTTCAAAAAGAAGGGCAATAGCGCCGTTTAGTCTGACCATGGTGTGATTAAGGCTTGTTGCTCCCGCTTTACTTACCGCTTCGCATATAGAAAATACTTCATCACTATTTAATCCGGGTATGATAGGCGCAAGCATAACATGTACGGGGATATTTGCTTCACTTAAAAGTGCTATGGTTTTTAGTTTATTGGCAGATGTTGATGTTCGTGGTTCCATAACTCTTCGCAGTGACTCGTCGAGCGTAGTAATACTTAGGTGCACTTGCACCAAGTTCTTCTCTGCTAGTTGTTTCAATATATCTATATCGCGACAGATAAGGGCATTTTTGGTGATAATTCCTACGGGTTGATTGTACTTTAGGCACACTTCCAAGAGTTGCCGGGTGATGCCATATTTTTTCTCTGCAGGTTGGTAGCAATCTGTATTCCCGCTAAGCATTATGGTTTCGCCGGTCCAAGTTCTGCTTTTTAGTTTTTTAGTTAGAAGCGCCGCAGCATCTTTTTTAACTAATATATTTTTTTCGAACTCGGTTCCTGCACTGTACCCCCAGTATTCGTGGGTAATTCGTGCGTAGCAATAAATACATCCGTGCTCACATCCTTGGTATGGATTCATGCTCCAGTTGGCGGGTACATCAGGACTGTCTACTTTATTGATTATGGTTTTTGGAAAAATGTCGGTATACGATGTTTCGTTATTATTTAGTAAAAACTCTTCGTCGTAATAAGACCCATCCCAAAAATCTTCAACTACGTGTTGGCTAAACTGATTGGGGGTGTTGAGTAAGGCTCCACGGCCTTTTACATTTTTCGGTATGACAATATTATTATCCAAATCGTTGACTACATAATAAGCCAACTTTTTTTAGTATGCAACTTTACCAGGGATAATTATTTTCATTTTTAGGAAAATAATTTAAAAAACTTCAATTATATAGCACTGCGTTGATAGTGATCTTGATTGGCTTGATGTGTACTGTCTGATGGATACACATAAATCACTTCGTAATGACTTATAACAGGGGCTTTTTGTGTGGTAAAGTTACGAACTTGCCCCCAACTAGACGACTTAATTAGCGTGTACTGTAAACTAAATAAGCCAGAAACCAACAAGAGACTAACGAAGACGATTTTTTTCATATCAAGTTCAATTATTTTCGTACAACGAAGAATTAAGAAATCATAGTATTGAAACGAGTACATTTAATTGCCATAGGTGGTGCGATTATGCACAACTTGGCCATCGCATTGCATAGAGCAGGATACAAGGTTACCGGTAGTGATGACGCTATTTATAATCCCGCCAAGGAAAACTTAGAAAAAGAAGGACTCCTGCCTACATCAATGGGCTGGGATGCATCGGTGATATCGCCAGATTTGGATGTGGTAATAGTAGGTATGCATGCGCGTGGTGATAATCCTGAATTAGCTAGAGCGAGAGAACTTGGATTGAGTATTATGTCATTTCCGGAGTTCGTTGCTCGTCATTGCCAAGATAAAAAACGCATTGTGGTAGCGGGAAGTCACGGAAAAACTACGACTACTGCCATGATTATGCATGTGCTTTCTGAACTACGTTTAGATTTTGATTATTTGGTCGGTAGTTCTATCGACGGATTTGATTTATCAGTAAGACTAAGCGAGGCTCCTTTGGTTATTATTGAAGGGGATGAGTACCTTTCTTCGCCGTTAGATTTACGATCTAAATTCTTATGGTACAATCCACATGTATCTATTATTACAGGTATTGCGTATGATCACATTAACGTATTCCCTACGTTTGAGTTATACGTGGATACATTTAGAAAATATATAGCTACGCATGGTGATGATGCTGTTTATTTTTGGTTTGAGAAGGATGAATATTTAGCTCAGCTTGCTGCAGAAACTACAGTCAAAAACAAACCGTACAATACGCCAAACTTTATCTCTGATAAATATGGAAGTGTGCTTAAACATGAAGGTAAAGAATATAAGCTAAACGTAGTAGGTAAGCACAATTTAGAAAATCTGCATGCTGCCCAATTGGTTTGCGAGCAGATAGGGATAAATGCCGACTCTTTTTATAAAGCTGCTGGAAGTTTTACAGGAGCTGGTCGTAGAATGGAAAAAATAAAGGAGACAGAAAATCAGGTGGTATATAGGGATTTTGCGCATTCGCCTAGCAAGCTAAAGGCAACTACAGAAGCTATAAAGGAAACGTACAATGGTCCGCTACTAGCGGTATTTGAGTTGCACACATTTAGCAGCCTAAATCGCGATTTTTTACCCCTTTACAAAGGCGGAATGGCCGCTGCAGATAAAGCAATTGTGTTTTATAACGATGCCGTTTTTGAGCATAAAAAAATGCAATTTGTGGAGCCCAATTACGTAGCAGAATGCTTTGAAAATGTTGAAATAGTGCATTCTCCAGAAATTTTAGCAGCATTAGTAAATGCGGCGTATCAAAAAGGGGATAACATTTTACTCATGAGTTCCGGAAAATTTGAAGAAGCAAAGTTTGAGTTTAACTAAGCCTTATAACTGCTTTACACGGAGTTTAAATTCTAAGGATTCGAGTCCTTGACTGGTAACAGAGGTAGGTTGCAAAGCGAAATACTTTTCTTTGTTTTTTACGATTAAAACAATCTCATTTTCAGTAAATGCTTGCTGAGCTACAAAATTCCACCTAAAAAATGGACTGAGTAATTGGTCTGTCCGAGTATAGGGTAAATCACGCGCATAAAAGTAATCGATTTCATTAAAGCGGGTAGATGTATCAAGATATATCTTGTTTAGATCTTGGTTTATATTGAGGGTTTGAAAAAGTCCAAAGAAAGCATTAGCAGTGGGGATGTGGGGTAAATTAGGATGTAGTTTGGTCGAGTCCGAAATATAGGTAAAACAGATGTTCCAATCTTCTTTATTGGGCTCTAAGCGGGTAAAAAGAGCATCGTCTTTTAGGCTAAAGTAAGAGTGGGCGTAATTTTGATTTTTTACAATCCATTTGGTTTGTCCTACTGAATCATTAAGCGCACCATACCGAATATGATAGGCAGAGTCTGTCGCGTCCAGGAGTTGAAATTTATAAAAATAATAGGTACCGGTTTCTTCCCAAGTCATGATAAAAACGTCTTTATAGGATTCCGGATTGCTAAACGAATAATCACCCCACGCACCAATGGCTGGATAGGTGCCAGATGCCGTTGGAATATCTACTTGCCATGTAATTTTACTGGTCTCATAGCTAGAATTTATAGCTTTAAAATCGGTATTGGTGGTATTATGTATTCCTGCTTTGGCGAGTGGATTGATGTATATAGCCCAGGCATTTTCCGCATGCTGAAACTTGAGTTGCCATTGGGTTTGTACCCCAATGTTGTTGTTTAAAAGATTGCTTAGGTTTACATACGTGGCTTGGTTTGTAGAGGTATTAAGTCTAATTGTAATTTCATTTACTTTTTGCTTTGGCAATACTTCATCGGGTTCAAAACAAGAAGTTAATAGTGCCGCAAATGCTATGTAGAACAGGTTTCTCACTTGAGTGTATACTTTAGTTTAAAGTAAAAAGATCGGGGTCTAGAATTAATTAAATCAAAAGAGCCGCCTTCGGTTATCGCTGTTTCGGTTAAGGTGAAGGTTGTTCTATTAATTAGTGTGCTATTTAGCGTATTGATTACCCCAAAACCCAGTTGGAGTACGTTACTCGCAAATGCGTAATTTAGGCCTGCGTTTACGTTGTTCATGGCGTCATATTCCTTCAATAGGATGGTGCCGTTTTTTAATTCAGAAGAGGTTTTACGACCTATTAATCTTACGACGGTGTAACAAGTTAGTCCTGTTTTGGGAACGGTTAAATTACCTAGTATGGTTAGTTCAGGCTGAAAAAAGTTTAATCCGGTAGTGTCTTTTACTTCATTGGTGCCGTGTATTACCGCAGTAGGTTGGAGCATCCAAAAATCACCTTTATACTTCATGCTGATATACGTTGCAGATCCTGAGGTTTCGCTTTCATTTTGCCATTTGGTGCTGAATTCGTTACGAGGCAACTTATTATTTCTATTGTACAATAGGCCACTGTTAATGGTAATCACGTCCTTTTTAATCAATAAATTAAGATGCAGCGTGCTCAAGTCTGTGGGTTCTAGTAATATGTTGTTTTGGTAGGTATTGGTTAAGTTGCTAGGATAAAACCATTGGCTAAATTGTGGATAGGACGTACTTCTCTGAAAACAAGCAGATAACTGCACGTCATTTGTAGGTGCTAAGGTTAGCTTAGCCATCGGCATCGCCTTTGGTTTAGTGAGATTGTTATTTAAGGTTTTAACTCCCCCTTCTAGTTTGAATGTATTCCTAAATTGATATTCAAATAGGCCAAATAAGGAATAATCGGCATATTGGGTTGCAATGGCGTTTATATTAGAAAAGTGGTTGTCAATGGTATTGCTCAGCTCTATTCCTAAGTTGTAATTTAATTTCTTTCCGGCTGATTTTAGTAGCAGTTGCATATAGCCGTAGTCAAATCCTGAACTGTAAATACCAGCTGCATCATTGTATTTATTCTGCTTTCCAGTGCTTAAGTCTTTGTCCCAAATAGTGATATCATTGCTCATCCTGCTAATTAGTCCACTAAGGCTAAGGGTATGGTATCGGGAGAGTGCAGTACTCAAGCGGCCATTTATATTATGACTGCTAAATTGGGTGGTTTGGTCTCTAACTCTGGAGGTGCCTTCCAATATACTGCCTTTCTTTTTGAGGGTTAGCATGCTGTGGTTACTGGCAACATCTAAGGTTAAACTACGTAATATTTTATAACTGTATTTGAGGTTTAGGTCATAGCGCTCGGCAGGGTGAATGAGCGTTGAACGCTCGTTTTCAAGTGCAAAAAGAGCTGAGGTAAAACTTCTATTTAAGGCAATTTGTCCTGTGTGAACCCTATTGGTAAGTCCCAACGAAAATGAAGTATGAACATCACTTGCGGAGTTATTTACAACCTGCGCAGAGGCTCTTATTGGTGAATTGGGACCTTTAAAGGTGCGCAAGTGAATGATGAGGTAACCACTGTTTTTTATACCTACAGAAATATTACTAGTATACAGTTCCATTCGCTCGATATCCCACATGGGTATTGCTTTTAGATCGTATCCTATGTTCTGATCCATCATGAGTGGGAAATTGTCTTTGTAAACGATGATGGAATTAGCAGGTAAATTACCGACTGTATTTATAGTATTATCACTACTTGTTAATTGATAGAAAAATGGGGTGAGTTGCAGCGCCTCTTCTAAGTTTGTAATGTTGTTGGCCGCTATATCTTGTGCAGTAAACGTAAAAAAAGCAGTACTATCCTGTGCACAAGACACAGAGACAAAAACACCCAAAATGAATGTCATTATGTACTTCTTTGCGGTCAAAACCTATAAAAGCCTTTACAGCTACAATGATAAGCACTAAATAAGTTAGATATCTAAATCCTACGGAGATGCATAATATTTTAGGTAGATATTACATCTACCTTACGTTTTACTAAAGAAGTGCCGATAAATACTACCATAAACACCAATCCAATAAAGGTAGAAATAGCTCCTGCTACGGATACATCCAGCCATTTAGCGGCATAATAACCTCCAATGGAACATAAAATACCAACCAGGCAAGCCAATATGAGCATCTTTTTAAAGTCTTCTGTAAGCAGATAAGCAATGGCTGGCGGTCCAGATAAAAAGGCAATGACTAAAATTGCGCCTACAGATTCAAAACTCACTACGGTAGTAAGAGACACGCCGCTCATTAAAAAGTAATGCCAAAAGGTTACTGCTACGCCGGTTGAAAGGGCAAAATCGGGATCAAAAGTGGTAATAAACAAGCCTTTGTAACCCCAAATAACTGCTCCAATTAGGAGTACAGCAACGGCCAATAGAATAACAGTTTGCTTGGGTAACACTATGCCAAAAGCTATGGGTTGTAGCCAAAATGATATTTGTTCAATCTCGCCATACAACACACATTGTTGATCTAAGTCTGCATTCTGTCCCCATTTAGAGATGAGTATAATGCCAATTGCAAAGAGCAACGTATAAGAAACTCCAATGGCAGCATCGCTTTGTAGTCTTGCTTTTTTAGTAAACCATTCTATCATTAAGGTAGCAAGAATGCCACTGAACGCAGCCCCCGCTAGTATGGGTAAACTTGCGGTGGAACCCGAGATGTAATATGCCATAAAAATGCCCGGTAATACAGCGTGAGATATAGCATCCCCTATCATGACCATTTTACGCATCATTAAAAAACCGCCCATTAAAGCGCAGTTTATAGCAACAAGGCTAGCGGTTAGTATCGTATAAAAATCATTCATTAGTATGGGATTTCACTTTGGTGCGGGTCTATTTCAGGTCGTTCTAAGAGTTTGATTAAATGCTTTTCTATTTCTGGGGTTATAACGTGTTCTATACCTTCGGCATCATCATGCACGTGGTCCTCTTGCATTTGAAAATACTTGGACAAGTAAATTTCCCATAATCTATGCTTACGGATAACTTCTCTTGCGGCTATTCTACCTCGGTCGCTTAGTATAATAAAGCCACGAACTTGATCTAAATAGTCTTGTCTTTCCAAGCGATTTAAAATAGCTTTTAGTTCAGATGTAGCGTATTTTTCTTGTTGTAAAAGAATGGAGGTTTCAATGGTTTTTTGGCCATCATCTGCTAGTTTGTAAATGTCTTTTAGTACGTTCTCGTTATTGATTTTGATGTGATTTCCTTTTCTTAATTTCAGTCTGGCAATTACGCCGCGTTGTTTTCCAAGCATAATTGCTGTGATGGTAAATAAGGATAATACCACTACAATCCAAGGTCCTGTGGGCATCCCAGTCCCACTATAGCTAATAAAAACACCAATTACCCCACTCAGGAATCCAAACAAACCGGCATACATCAGCATTCGTCTGATAGAATTGGTTAAAAATCGAGCCCCAGCGGCAGGAGTAATAAGTAATGCAGCCATAAGCACTACGCCCACGGCTTGTACGCCAATAGCCACCGTAAGTACAGTGAGAAGTGCTAAAAATGATTTAAGAAATTTAATGTTAAAACCAATACCACGGGCATAGTTCTCATCAAAACTCACCAAGCTAAAACCGCGTAAGAAGATAAGAATACAGGCAATATTTATAGCGGCAATAATTGAAAAAAGCTTTACGTCGGCTATGCTCATGGATGCTGCTTTCCCAAATAAAAAACTGTCTAAGCCGCTCTGCGCATCGTTGCCGCTATGCTGTATTTTAGTGAGTAAAACTATTCCTAAACCAAAGAAAACACTCAAGGTAAGTGCCAATATTGCATCTGGTTTTAACTTAGATTTGGCTTGTACGTAATCCACAATCCAAATGGCCAACAAGCCAGAAATAACAGCGCCGATTAAGAAGTAAACAGGATTTTTAACTCCAGTTAACATAAAAGCAATTGCAACCCCAGGCAATACAGAGTGGGATATAACGTCACCTATCAAAGCGCGTTTTCGCAAATAGGTAAAGGTACCTACAACGCCAGAGGCAAAACAGAGTACACCAGAACCAATTCCTACGACAAAAAGCGTGTAGTTTTCGGCTGAGAAAAAAGTGGTGATATGTCCCCAAAATTCCATCATTTATGGCGAATCGGAAATTCTTTATTTTCGAGTTCTTGACTTATTTTAGATATGGTGGTAAGCTTCCCGCCATAGGTGTCTGTAAGTATTTGGTCGGTAAAAACTTCTTCCGTTGGTCCACTTGCTATAAGTCTTGTATTGAGCAGAACCAGGTGGTCAAAGTAAGATTGTGCAGTGTGCAAATCGTGGTGTACAATAACAAGGGTTTTGCCTGCCTCTTTCATGTCTTTTAGCAGGGAAATAATCATCTCTTCGGTAGCAATATCTACTCCTGCAAAGGGTTCGTCCATTAGGAATAGATCACCTTGCTGAGCGATAGCTCTGGCTAAAAATACGCGCTGCTGCTGCCCGCCAGAGAGTTGGCTTATTTGTCGTTTGGCGTAGCCTAGCATGTTTACTTTTTCTAGACTGTCGGTAATTATATCTTGGTCTTCTGTGGTTAGTTTTTTGAACAATCCACGTTTTTGATATCGGCCCATCGCTACGATTTCCCAAACACTTGCAGGAAAATCCCAGTCTATGTCCTGTCGCTGTGGCACATAGCTCACTCGATCTCTTACGTTATTCAGACTTTGGTCGTACACCTTGGTAAATCCGCTAGTAGGTGTAACAACGCCCATAATGCTTTTGAGCAAGGTGCTTTTACCGCTGCCATTGGGACCCATTATGCCTATTACTTGTTTCTCGGGTAGGTCAAAGTCTATGTTCCAAAGAGCTGGCTTACGGCCATACAACACCGTAAGATTATGTACTTCTATAATAGGTGGTTGCTTCATTTTAGCCCGTTTATTATGGTGTTTACATTGGTTTCAATCATGCCGATGTAGGTTCCTTCAAAGGTACCATCAGCACCTAAAGCGTCACTATACAAGGTTCCTCCGATAGTTAATTGGTAGTTTCGTGCATTAGCTCCGTCAAGAACGGCTTGCAGGTTTTTATCGGAAACGCTGGTTTCCACAAAAACTGATTTTATGTTATGCGTAATAATGTAATCAGTCAAATCTTTGACGTCTCTAGCGCCATACTCCGCCGCGGTAGATATACCTTGTAACCCTCGAACCGCAAAACCAAAAGCATCTCCAAAGTAAGAAAAGGCATCGTGACTGGTAATTAAAATTCTTTTTTCTTGCACCAGATTGCTATCCAATGCAGCAATTAGCTTTGCTTGAGATGCGTTTACTTGCTGGGCATATACGTCATAATTGGCGTTCGTTTTTTCTAATCCTTTAACCTTAGACAGCTCGTTTGCAATTCCTTTTAAACCTTGCATCCAAAGCGTAGGGTTAAACCAAACATGTGGATCTACAAGGTCTGAAGAACCGTCTACGCGCTTGAGCTTTGCAGGGTCCATATATGAACCAATGGCGTAAGTAGGTTTTTGCTGGTTATAGTTTTCGAGCATTTTTGCCATTTTACCCTCTAAATGTAGCCCATTGTAAATGACAATATCTGCATTAGCTAGTTTTGAAATGTCACCTTGCGAGGCCTTATACAAGTGAGGATCTACACCCGCACCCATGAGTGAAATTACTTCAGCTTGATCGCCGACTATGTTTTGCACGCAGTCTGCTAGTATTCCGGTGGTAGTCACTATCGTAATCCTGTCACTTTTTTTGGACTCGGCGCACCCAGATAGTATAAGGACAAAGAGCAGCCCAGCGTATATGGCCAATTTATACATTCAGCAAAGATAGGGGCTTTGTGCGCTTTTAGTATATCGTCTGTTGTAATTGTAGGCTATGAATTGAGCAATGGTATTTTAGCAAGCGGTGGTGGTATCTGTGAGTTTTTATACAAGAATTGCCGTGTAATAGCACTTTGTATTTAGATTTGTTTCGAAATATAAATGAGGTTTCTTTTATCTTTTTTACTGTTTGGGAGTTGGTGTATAGGGCACGCACAACTGTATACGCTCAAAGATCCTGCTAAGGATAGTCTGGGTATTCAGCTCTTGTATGACTCCTTACCCCTCATGTGTGATTCTTTTTACCTTACCTTTAGTCGTGAAAAATCGGCAGATCTCAAGAAATTTGTGCCCGATGTAAAATACATCAAAGCTACCTTTGATACCTTGGCCATAGTGTACAGAGAAGAGCAAGTAGTCTACCGGCAGCAAGTATTGCTAAGGCAACTTCAAAAAGACTATAAACGCATTTTAAAACTAGCTAAAAGCGAAAAGATAAAACTTGATAAACTCCAAAAAGGGCTTACAAAATATAATTATGGCGAAGATGCAAAGGGCAATGAGTATAGTTATATCACCGTAACCTGCACCTATCGTAAGAAGGTGTTCGAACTCAAGTATTTGGCCATTATGCTCAACGGTAAATGGTTTGTAGGTGACGAGTTGCTCTTAGAACGAATAGAATGAGAGGCATTGTGATTATAGCTATTTGGGGAGTTTTTCCCTCGTGGGCGCAGACGTGGCGTGTGGTCCAACATCCCGACCATTCAAAAAAAGCCATAGTAGCTCAAGATAAGGTAATCTCGGATTATGTGTATACCGAAGTAAGCGAATTGTCAGAAGGCAAGGCCTTTGTATCTCAAGGTTCCTTGTATGCTTATATAGATGCGCAAGGCAACGCATTAACTCTCTATCAATTTACGGTTGCGAGTAATTTTAAACATGGCTATGCCCTGGTTGGCGATAGTTTTTCCATGAGCGTGCTCAACGATAGTATGAGGCTAGTTATTCCTTTACAGTATCCTCGGGTTAAGTTACCTTCAAGTGATCTTATTGCGGTGCAATCTGCAGAGGGATATTGGGGAGTTTATGATGTGTACGGAAACCTTCGCTTGCCCTGTATTTTTGACTTACCTCCCCGAATTATAAGTAAGGATATTATTGTGGTCCGTCAAAACGAGTTATATGGCGTAGTAAATGATTGTCATGAGTATCGTTTTTCATGTGCGTATCAATACATTACCCCAGACGGATTTGGATATAAACGTGGAAAATATGTGCGCCTATTTTAAGCTATGAGAAGTAAACATCAACCTCTATTGGTCCTTTTACTTTTGAGCTGTATAAGCGCATGTACAAGCCAGTATAGAGGAAGAATGGTGCGTGTAAAAACACCTATAACTACTCAAGTTGAGCGTCAAGCAAAGGTTAAAACACAACACGAAAATCCGGGGATACGTGAAAATAACCAAGCCGTAATAGAGGTTACCGCTAACCTTGAAACAGAAGAGGTAATAGGTCTGAATACGGATTATGACACAGTGCCAGAAAGCAAGCATGCTTCTCCGTTTTATACTATTCCATTGCGCACTTCCCAAAAGCGACTAGCGCCCAGAGATTCTGTGTTGTCCACAGCAGAAAAAGAAGATATAGACTACCGAAAATGGAAATATCGCCAAGCTAATAAGTACGCGTTGTGGGCGTTGGGTTCCTTATTAAGTACTTTTTTAATGTCAGTTTTCGGATTAATTGGCGCTATTGTGCTCTCTGCCATGGCCGTACATATTTACTATAGATATAAAAATCCGGGAGTAACTGAACGGTACGGATTAGCCCTTGCGGTTCTCATTATTTCGATAGTACTCTTACTATTACTCATTGGACTAGTAATGTTATTAATCTTTTTCTAAAACCGGAGTATTTGTTTACCCTTTTCTATTTCTCGCTTTATTTGCACTATGCAAATGACCACGAGTAAAGAGTTCGCCCAGAAATTAGATAGTGAAGATACACTTGCCAAATACCGCGGCCAGTTTTTTATACCTCCGGGAAAAACTAGGGCAGAGCAGCTCTACTTTACAGGAAACTCATTAGGATTGCAGCCTAAGTCTGTTGTAGATTATATCCAACAAGAGCTTAACGATTGGCAAAAACTGGGTGTTGAAGGTCATTTTCACGGTAAAAACCCTTGGTTTAGTTACCATCATTTTTTTGATAAAGAAGCAAAACTCGTAGGCGCCAAGCCAGAAGAAGTAGTGGTGATGAATAACCTTACGGTAAATCTCCACTTGCTACTTGCTAGTTTTTACCGACCCACACAATCGCGCTATAAAATCATCATGGAAGGCGGTGCTTTCCCGAGCGATATGTACGTAATAGAGAGCCAAGTAAAACAGCACGGTTTTGCGTACGAAGATGCTGTGGTAGAGATAAACCCAAGAGCGGGTGAGTATGCGCTACGTACAGAAGATATAGTAGCCAAAATAAAAGAAGTAGGAGAGGAGTGTGCATTGGTGTTTTTTAGCGGGGTGCAGTATTACACGGGTCAAGCATTTGATATAAAAGTACTTACAGAAGCGGCACACAGCGTAGGAGCCTATGCAGGATTTGATTGTGCACATGCAGCCGGTAATATAAAAATGGCACTTCACGACTGGAATGTAGATTTTGCTGCGTGGTGTACCTACAAATATTTAAACAGTAGCCCTGGAGGTGTAAGTGGTGTTTTTGTGCACCAGAAGCACGGCAATAATCCTGATACTCCGCGACTAGCAGGTTGGTGGGGACACAAGGAAAGTGAGCGTTTTCAAATGAAAAAAGGTTTTATACCTGAGCCCGGAGCAGCAGGCTGGCAGCTAAGCAATGCTCCCGTACTGGCTATGGCAGCACATAAGGCATCGCTCGATATGTTTGATGAAGTGGGAATGGATGCACTTGTAGCCAAAGGCAAATTATTAAATACCTTTTTAGAACACGTAGTAATGGATGCACAAGCGTCTAATGATAAGCTAGAGTTTGAGATTATAACCCCGGCCGAGCGTGGTTGCCAACTGAGTATGCTAACTAATGAGAACGGTAAAGCACTCTTTGATTACCTTACAGAACGAGATGTAATAGCGGACTGGCGACAGCCCAATGTAATACGCTTAGCTCCTGTGCCTATGTACAATTCATTTATGGATGTATGGGAATTTGGGGAGCTGTTGAAGGGGTTTTAGCAGATTATAGTACCCACCCAAATAGGACAGTTCAGATGATTAATAAATGTGAATTGTTAAATGAGCAAAAAGAGAAAAAAATTCAGTTTAGGGTTTAAGGCC
>OCVQ010000239.1_pt1 | contig 49697 bp, 43 predicted proteins | sample 1539061 | NCBI WGS metagenome assembly OCVQ01 (sample SAMEA3355526, study PRJEB22509) | marine metagenome | biome: marine; feature: river plume; material: water | place: USA | collected 2010-08-08 | depth 0.5 m | reverse complement strand
GCGGTGGCTTTGATTTTGGCGTTGAAGAGCAAGACAACAAATGTGCTCGGTATCTCGATCGTGGCAGGCAACGTGCCAATTGAATTGGGCGTGCAGGCTGCTTTGTACACACTCGAAATGTGCGGGGCGAAAACACCGGTTCACGTTGGCGCACATCACCCACTTGTTCGCAAATTCTCGTCAGCACAAAACGTGCATGGCACAGACGGCATGGGCGACATCGGGCTCAAACTCAACGGAAGAACCCCGACTTCGCACGACGCCATCCGCAAGATGCTCGAAACATTTCGCAATTCGCCTCGCGAGATCGACCTCGTCACACTTGGGCCACTTACAAATATTGCGCTCGCTTTGTCGATTGAACCAGAGTTCGCCAAGCATGTGCGCCGCTGCGTGATTATGGGCGGTACGGGTGTGTTGCCTGGCAACGTGACGGTCGCATCTGAGTTCAATGTTTGGGCCGATCCTGAAGCGGCGCGAATCGTATTTGACTCAGATTTGCCACTCGAAATGGTCGGCTGGGATATCTCAGTGGCCGACGCAGTCATCTCTGACGAGTTAGCGAATCAACTCAGCAAACTTAGCGATCTCGGCAACTTTGCCATGTCGATTCAGCGACAAGTACGAGAGTTCTGTCGTACAGAAACAAAACTCGACGGCTTCGACTTACCCGACCCAATCGCCATGGCTGTCGCCCTCGACTCGAGCATCGTCACCTCTGAGGTTCAAAAGCATGTGCGCGTCAATCTCGGCCATGGCGACACTCGCGGCCAAACCCTTGTCGATCACCTTGAGATCATAAATAACCGCAACAACTGCCGAGTGGTGCTGCGCACTGACCGCAAAAAATTTATCGAAATGTTGCGCGCGGCACTCGCCGCTTAAAACGAACTAGTTCGTTGCTGGATTTACGTCAATAACCTTGCGGCCACGACGCTCGGCAAACTTCACGTTGCCGTTTACAAGTGCGAACAATGTGTCGTCGCTACCCTTGCCAACATTTTTGCCAGGGTGCACTTTGGTGCCACGCTGACGAATCAAGATCGTTCCGGCATTGACCAATGTGCTGTCGAAAACTTTTACGCCGAGACGTTGCGCATTTGAATCTCTGCCGTTCCTTGTAGAACCGCCACCCTTGGTCTTTGACATGAATCAGCCTTTCGCTATCGAAGTAATCTCAACGAGGCTATAGCGCTGGCGGTGTCCGAAACGACGGCGCTGGTTGGTGCGTCGCTTATACATAAAGCCATCAATTTTTTCGCCGGCAACTTCGCCCAAAACCTTGCCCTTGACCGAAGCCTTGGCAAGTTGTGCCGGGGTCGCAAGAACCGTCTCACCGTCAACAAGCATCACTGGAGTGAAAGAAACTTCACTGCCCGTCGCAGCGCCCAACAGCTCAACCTGAACTTGTTGGCCTTTGGCGACCTTTTCTTGTTTTCCACCGGAAGCAATAATTGCGTACATATTGAAGACAGATCCTATCTGTGAGTTTGACAATTGAGTTGGATAAATCTGCCGTTTTTGCCCGTAAAAACTCGCGCCCTAGTTGAGCATCGAGTGATCGACCATGATCCCTCGGCCTTCACAAGTCGGGCAGGTATCGGCAAAATTTGTCAACAAGCCTTCGCCGATGCGCTTACGGGTCATCTCAACGAGGCCTAGTTCTGAAATCTCAAACACTTGAGTTCGTGTCTTGTCGCGCGACAGCGCGTCTTTGAAACGCTCGAGTACTTTGCGGCGATTTTCACGAATCTCCATGTCGATGAAGTCGATCACGATGATGCCACCGATGTCGCGCAGTCGCAATTGGCGGGCAATTTCGTCGGCGGCCTCAAGGTTGTTGGTGAACACAGTTTCTTCAAGGTTTGTCTTGCCGATGTTCTTGCCCGTGTTGACGTCGATAACGGTCAGCGCTTCTGTGTGTTCAATCACGAGAGACCCACCTGAAGGCAACCAGACTTTGATGTCCAATGCCTTGTGAATCTGTTCGTGCACGTGCTGCTTTTCAAACAGCGAAAGACCTTCGACGGCTGTGTCGTGAAACTCAACTCGATCTAAGAACTCAGGGTTGAAGTCGCCAATGTATTGCTGCACTTCTTCAAACAGTTCTGGATCGTCGATGATGATGCCGCGATAGTCGCTGCTGAACTCTTCACGAATTACGCGTACTGCCAATGAAGGTTCGCGATACAACAAAGTTGGTCCACTCGCCTTCTTTGATCGCTCTTTGATGTCTTCCCACAACTCGAGCAATCGCGACATGTCTGTCTGCAATTCATGCTCAGTTGCGTTTTCGGCGGCAGTTCGCACAATGATGCCGTGCTCTTCTGGCTTGACGCGATCCAAAATCGTGCGCAAACGACGGCGCTCGTCTTCTGGTAATCGCTTTGAAATTCCGTAGGTTCGCGAATCAGGGATCAACACAACAAATCGGCCGGGCAATGAGACTTCTTGGGTCAATCGACCACCCTTTGCACCGATCGGGTTCTTTGTGACCTGACACAAAATCAACTGTCGTGCCTGCAAAACATGTTCGATGCGTGGTTCAGGGCCCTGCTCAACGACATCTTCTTTATCGAATTGCACGTCACCGCGATAAAGCACCGCGTTCTTTGGCGTGCCGATATCTACGAATGCCGCTTCCATGCCGGGCAGAACGTTTTGAACTCGACCAAGATAAATGTTGCCGTGAATCTGATCTGCGTCGTCTGCAGGTCGACTGACGTAATGCTCAATCAAGCTGCGACCTTCAAGCATTGCGACCTGAGTGAAATCTTTGCGTACTTGCACGCACATCATGTATCGCCCTAATGGACGACCATTGCGTTCTTTGCCCCGACGACGCTCAATAAGTTCGGCGTCGGTTTCGGCGATTGAAGACTTAACAGCACGCGAACCATCGCGCTCTGATCGCTCCCCGCGTCGACGACGATTTCGGCCACCTCGGCGATTTCGGCCACCCCGACCCGATTTCTCGTTACGGTCATTTTTTTCAGATTTCTGTCCGCCGCCTCGAGACTCGCTAGATGTATCGGCCGACTCAGCACTTGGTGTCGCTGGTGCAACATTGACTGGAGCAGGACGCGTGTCACCAATTTGGGGCTTGCGCACAAGTGCGGCATCGGCTGCTTGGGGTGAGACCAAACGACCTTCACGTGGATGCTCTGGCAACTCTGGGGAACTCATTTAACTAATCCTTCTAAACCTTTAAAACGAACTGAGAAACACAAGTTCGTCAATCGCGGTTAGGCGCTAACTCAGGAGACTGAGCGCACTGACTTCGCGAAAATCGAATGTTTGGAGCTTGCGCTCCGTACGTTCAGGTTACCCCGTAATAACGACGCAAACACGGACATCTTTGTGGGCTAGATGCCGTCAACGAAACATGGCCGCCTGAGCAAAAATGCGAGCGCGCCCGCGACTAGCGCAAACGACGCATATAGATACTCTGCGCCAGACCAACCAGCATCGCACTTGAAACAAGGTGTGAGCCCCCGTAAGAAATGAACGGCAACGGCAGACCACTCACGGGCGTCAAGCCAAGTGTCATGCCGATATTTTGAAAGATCTGAAACAACATCAGCGAAAAGACTCCAGAGATTAACAACTGGTCAAAACGCGTGCGAGCAAGACGCGAAATCATCCACAATCTCCACAAAATCACACCGAAGATTGCCAAAACTACAAAGCCACCGATCATTCCGAATTGCTCACCGATCGCCGAGAACGGAAAGTCGCTGAACTGCACTGGGATGAACGCGCCGTTAGTAAGTGGTCCTTGCAAATATCCTTTACCGAAGAATCCCCCACTTGCGACTGCTCGCTTGGCGAAACGCACTTGCAAGACGATTTGTTGCAAATCTTTTTCGGTTGAGTCTTGATTCAAGAACGCATCAATTCGTCGCAACTGATATCGATCCACCACACCAGCCAGTGCAACAGCAACTGCTGAAACGATTGTCAGCCCCGAAATCAAAGCGATATATCTACGCTTCGCCCCCGCCATCAACAAAACACCGGCCACACCTGCGACCAAAACAGTTGCTGATCCAAGGTCGGGTTGCAACAAAATTAGAAGTACTGGAAAACCAAGAATCAATAGCGAAACAGAAAACTGGTGATAATCAATTTTGTCGTATGCGGCGTCGGCCGTGTATGCGGCTATCAAAATCAAAACCGCAACTTTCATCAACTCGGCTGGCTGCAGAGAAATTGGGCCCAAGTCAAATGCCAACCGCGCACCGCGAGTTACCGCACCGTACACGAGCACCAAAACCAACAACAAACTTGTGCTGATGAACCAAAAGACTGCACGTTCACGAATCCAGTCGTGTCCGACAGCCATGACGATGAATGTGATTACTGCCCCAACAATTACGAACAAAACTTGACGTTGAACATATACGTATTGATCAAAACCTTGGTTAATCAGTCGCTGTCGAGTTGCTGAATAAACGGTGAGAGTACCAATAACGCTTTGCAAAAAGACGGCGATCAGCAACACAACATCAACGTTGCGCCACACCGAAACAAGGTCGTAACTTGTGCCCATCCACTTTGGCAAGGCAATCTTCGGCAGAAACTTAGCCACGACTACTCACGAACATCCGACGAACCGCCCACCAAGCAAAGAGGGTTGCGCAGTGAAGTAGCCGGAGCAACATCAAAACTCGCTTTATCAAGCGGATCTGCTGGCAGAACTTCGTCGTAGCGATAGTTGCCAGCCAACGCCGAGAAAATGCACTTAACCACTGGTGCTGCCGCTTGAGATCCGTATCCGGCCTTCTCAAGATAGGCAAAAGCCGTATACGGCTGAGAACTGTCCAAACTAAAAGCACCAAAAGCCGACGAGTCGTTCCACGGCAAGTTGTTTAATCCTTGTGCTGTGCCGGTCTTACCTGCGATTGGCAATTTCGCATAGTCATAGCCTCGGAAAATATTTTCGCCTGTTGTCTTGTGGTAGTAATCAAAATTAACGCCGGGCCCGGTTATCACTCGCGCCATTCCTTTGACGATTGGTTCACGAATTGCAGTTGTCATATTTATGCGTCGTGACGGCTTGATTGAAACCAATCGCTTCACAACTTCAGTCGTGCCGAAGTCAACAAAACCAGGTCGTGCGTCTAACGTTCCGGGCGCCAAAAGCGCAACCGCAACACGTGGTTCATAAAGTCGCCCACCGTTGGCAATCGCTGAATACGCCTGAGCCATCTGAATCGGAGTCGCGGACAGCAGACCTTGACCGATTGAAAACAAAACTTGATCGCCTACGTAGTAGGCCTTGCCCGACTCTTGCGAAATTGCCCCGATGTCGGCGAGACGTTTTTTTAATTCTTTGCTTGGAATCGTGCCCGCATATTCGTAAGGCAAGTCGATATTTGTCGGTGAACCCAGCCCGAATTGCCGAACTTCATTTTCAAGAACGGGTGCATAACCCCGCTCCGTCAAAATCTGCTCGCCGATTTTGTAGAAAAAAGTATCGCTCGAAACTGCAAGTGCCGCCTCAACATCGACGGCACCATATCGGCATGGCGCACCCGTGGCTCGACAAATTGAGTTTCTGAAAACACACTTCACACCCTGCTGACATCTGTCGTCGGGGATGCTCTGCAACTTATAAGTACCTCGATCGTCAAACGTATATTTTGCACCTTCAGGAAGTTGCCCAGAATTTAAAGCGGCGTACGCGACGAGAGGCTTGAACGACGAGCCCACGTTATAGCGACCCGAGATCGCTCGGTTTACAAGAATCGACAAGTCAGGGTCGTCGGTTTGTGGAAACAACTGTGAAAACTTATCTTTCGGCAGTCCTCCACCGAACCAACGAATATCAAAACGCGGATACGACGCCATGGCGACAACGCGACCCGAGTTGTGATTCATTACAACTACCGAACCGGCAGGGGCTTTGTAATAGTTCACCTCCGCATATTGAGGGTCTAAAGTTCCGTCGGGAAGTTTTACTTGACCCGCTTCAATTCGACGCCGCACAAGCAACTGTGTTTCAAGCGCCTGTTCGGCGAATTGTTGGACCTTCAAGTCAATTGAAAGTTGCAAGTCATTGCCTGCGATTGGTTCAACACGTTCAATCAGTCGCAAGATATTGCCGACCGCATCAACTTCATATCGAACGAATCCAGGCTCACCACGTAAAGCTGTCTCGTAGGTCTCCTCAACGCCGTATTGACCCACGCGTTCATTCGGGTCATACCCAACAGACTTGTAATACGCCAAGTTGCCCTTCAAAATCGCGCCCAAGTACCCCAGCACATGTCCCGCGAGCGCACCATACGGATAGTTTCTGCGCCACTCTTCACGCACAAATATGCCCGGATAATCTTCAACTCGCTCCATCAAAAACAGTGCAGCCTCTTCAGAAACATCTTCACGCAGCGGAATTGATTCGAACGGACCGTAGCGCTCATCTTGCATTCGCACCAGCAGAACTTCTACGGGTACGTTCAACGGACCAGACAAACGTTGCGCCAATGCGAGGCGCTCGGCAGGCTTGCGAACAACATCACGATCAATCGTCACTACCAGTGTTCGCTTGTTGTCGGCCATGACACGACCTGCAGAATCGAAAATTCGGCCACGCTCTGGCAAAAGTTTGATTGTTCGCGTGCGCACTTTGCCAATTACTTCTTCGACATCACGAGAACCTACGGCCTGCAAAAACCACATCCTCGTGCCAAGAGCACCAAACAAAACGAGCGCCACAATCCCGAGAGCAACTAGCCGCTTTGGCACGCTCTCGTTGTTTTGCATTGACATCAAACTGTCAACTTTCTATCGGCGAGCGTCCAGCGACTTAGCAGTATCGCAATCGGCGAGAAGATTACATTACAAATTGCTACGACGATTACAACTTTGATCAACCTCAACTGCAACCAACCATCTATACCGACTACGGCCTGCGCAAGTGGATAATAAATTTCACCGAGCACCGAACAAACTGCAATTGCCACAACTTTCATCCACAAAGTTGGTTGGCGAAAAAAGTAAATCAAAAGTCCGGCTGTCGCACCGGCAAGCCCAAGAACGAGTGAAACTAAGCCGACTGGCGTCGGCAATACAAAGTCGTACATCAATCCTGCAATTAAACCTGTCATCGCCCCGATTGCAACGCCATGATTAACACCAGATGCAATAACAAACAGAAGAACCAACTGGGCTGCAACACCGAATGGTCGCAAGTCTGCAAACAATGTCGTCTGTAGCGCAATCACGAACAGCATCACTAGAACAAGCCGAGACCAACGACTTGACATTATTGTCAAGAACCGAATCACGGAGCAACTTTCTCGGTTATCGGCTGATACAAAAGAACGCGCAAGAACGAAAGATTCGACAAGTCAGCGACTAATTCAATTTCAAGAACCGGACCAGCCGAACCAACTCGTTCGACGACGCGCGACACTGTGCCAACCAAAATGTCTGGCGGCGACAAACTGCGTGAACCACCCGCTGTCACAATTGGCACGCCAGTTTGAATATCACCAAATCGCAAAGCATTGCTGATAAATCTGACGGTGGGTTGTCGAGTAGGACCACGCCCCTCAATCACACCTGTTTCTCTTACGGCAAGATCACTTGCCAATGGCACCGTAATTGACGACACCCCACTAGGAGCAGCAGGCAACGTAGTTACAGAAGGTGTGAAACCAGCAATCGTGGTCGTAGTTGTGGTTGTCGTCGTGCTTGCGACGGTTGCAGAGTCTGAATTTGCATCTGGCTCTACTGGCACCACGGGCGATGGCACCGCGGCATTACTTCTCGCGATTGTCGTGGTCGTTGCTTGACGAGGTGCGTTTACAACTTTGATCGAAAGTGCAAAGTCTGGGTCGGTAATCAACATCACAACAGAACGATCTGTAGAAACTTTGGTGATTTTGCCAACAAGACCAGCGGCGTTCAACACCGGCATACCGACTCGAATGCCGCTTTCGCTTCCCTGGTTGATTTCAATCGTTTGCGAAAAATTTGATGGCGAATCACCGATGACTTGAGCAGTTACAGCATTGATTCCTGCCAGTGTTGGCAAACCATTGAGCGCAAGCAACTCTTGTGACAGTCGAACCGACGCTGCCGCTGCAATTGTTGCACCTTCTTGCTGCGCAATTTTCTCGCGCAAACGATCATTGTCATCCAAGACATTGTTGTAGTTGACAATTCCGTTCCAAATATTGCTTGCCGGTCTGGTTAATACTCGAGTCGTGCTTTCAATCGGACGAAAGACCACGCCAAACACAGAACGAAGACCCGAAATAGCCGACGAATTTTGTAAGTCGAGGGTGATCAAGATAATTGACGTGAGCACCAGCAAGATGATTGCTCGCCTTCGAGTTGATTGACCAGCTGCCACTTTTTAAGAACTCGCTTTTATGAAAATTCGCTTTGAATCGTCAAACCTTTAATCGCTTCTAAATTGTCGAGCGTCATTCCTGCACCCAACACAACTGCGAGCAGAGGCTCAGGCGCAATATATGCCTGGATGCCGGTTTCGTGAGTTACGCGCTCGGCCAAACCAGCAAGCAATGCTCCGCCACCTGCAAGCACCAAACCGTGACTAATTACATCGGCAGCAAGTTCTGGCGGAGTCCGTTCAAGAGTTTTCTTGATCGCATCAATGATTCTCAGAACTGAGTCGTCTAAAGCATCTCGCACTTGTTGAGTCGTCACGGCTTGGGTGCGTGGCAAACCAGTTTTAGTATCTCGCCCACCAACATCGCCGACAATTTCTTGTTCAAGCGGCCATGCTGAACCAAGTTGAATCTTTACTTCTTCTGCAGTGTTGATGCCAATATCAAGATCAAAGTCGCGTTTGAACATTGCAACAATCGTTTCGTTCAATTCGTCGCCACCAACACGCACCGAATTTGCTGTGACGATGCCACCAAGTGAAATAACCGCCACCTCGGTTGTTCCTCCCCCAATGTCAACAATCAAGTTTGCGCTCGGTTCGTGCACTGGAAGCCCCGCTCCGATAGCAGCAGCCATGGCTTCTTCAATGATGTAGACCGGTCGACGCGCTCCCGCGAATTCAGCTGCGTCTTGCACCGCTCGACGCTCGACGCCGGTTACTTCAGACGGCACGGCAACAATAACTCTTGGTTTACTCCAGCGACTTGTTGAGATGCGTTGCAAAAACTGCTTCAGCATCTGTTCACAAACGTCGAAGTCGGCGATCACTCCGTCTTTGAGAGGACGAACTAAACGAATATTTTTTGGTGCCCGCCCCCACATGCGTTTGGCTTCGTGCCCAACTGCAACTACCTGACCACTGCGTGTATCAACTGCGACCATCGAAGGTTCATTGAGAACAAGGCCTTGACCTTTTACGTAGACGAGCGTGTTTGCGGTACCCAAGTCGACCGCGACATCGCGACCCATTGAAAGCGGATTACCTCCCGCCATCGTTACGAACTCTTCTTCGTGATACCTGGGAAGAAGATCTCAAGTTCGCGTGCGGCTGACGCTGCCGAGTCGCTGCCGTGCACCAAGTTCTCAGTAAAGATTGTTCCGAGATCGCCACGGATTGTTCCGGGCGCAGCAGTGCGGGGGTTTGTCGCGCCCATCATTGCTCGAACAATTTCCCAAGTGTCTTCAGGACCCTCAAGCGCCAGCGCAACGACTGGACCGCGAGACATAAAAGTCACGAGTTCTGCGTAAAAGCCCTTGCCTTTGTGTTCTTCGTAGTGCCGAGCCAATGTGTCGGCATCGAGTTTGCGCAACTCCATTGCGGCGATTTTTAATCCTTTGGCCTCAAAACGACCGAGTATCTCTCCGACGAGATTTCGTTCGACGGCGTCTGGCTTCAATAAAACAAGTGTGCGATTTGACATGCCTTCAGGCTAAAGGTTTCACGCCTCTATCGCACGGAATTGCCCGTACCTACGGCGTTCTAGGTGCGCTTAGTTGCCCGATTTTGAATATACGGACGTGCCGCGCTGACGATATACAACGAACCAGTGACAAGAACTGCGTCATCATCTTGTGCAATCTTCATTGCCAACTCACATGCTTTTTCTACCGAATCTGCAACTCTGACATCCGCACAGCCAATGCTTTGCGCAACTGCCGCCATCTCATCTGCAGGCAATCCGCGCGGAGTTGGCGGCATACAAGTTATGACGACATCAAACTCATTGGCTCGAAGTGCCACGAGCAAATCTTCTGGATTACGACTGCGCAGTGCACCCATCACAATAATTTTGCGACCTTGCGTGTTGAAGTCTTCGAAGAAAACTTCGGCACAAACTTTTGCTCCAGCCGGATTATGCGCACCGTCAATAATTACAAGTGGTCGATGACCTAGAACTTCGAATCGCCCGGGCATCGCCACCATTGACATGGCTTCATCTAAAACGTCACGGTTTATTGAATCATCAAAAAATGCTTCGACAGCACAAATCGCCAATGACGCGTTATCGCCTTGGTGTTGGCCATGCAATGGCAACAATATGTCCTCATATTTTGAGCGTGGCGTTCGCACCGTAATCATTCGACCGCCAATCGCCAAAAAATTGTCTTCGCAGGCAAAGTCTTCGTCGCGAATAAGTTGTGATCGCGCTGGCTCATTCAAAAAGATTTCTCGCAACAACTCGTCTGTTTCACCCAGAATCAGCGCGCTTGACGATTTGATGATTCCGGCTTTTTCTTTAGCAATATGCTCGACAGTTGGACCCGCATACTCCATGTGGTCAAGGGCGATGTTTGTAATCACCGCAACGTCTGAATCAATCACGTTCGTGGCATCCCATCGGCCGAGCATGCCGACTTCAACAACAGCGACATCGACTGCCTCATCAGCAAACCAGCGGAACATCGCCGCAGTCATGATTTCAAAAAAACTCGGGCGAATCGCTGAAAGAATTTCAAGATCGGCGATTGCGCCAATCTGTAAACCGAATTCAGTGTCGTCGATTGGTTCGCCATTGATGCAGATTCGGTCGTTAATGCGGTTGATATGAGGGCTTGAATACGTGCCAACTCGTAGCCCATGGGCCATCAATAGTTTCGTGATTATTTGCGCTGTCGAGCCTTTGCCGTTGGTGCCGGTGATGTGAATACTGCGGTATGAATGTTGTGGATTCGCGATTGCGTCTAGCAATATCTCGATATTTTTGGTGCTCGGTGAGTCGACTCGCCCTGTGCGCTCATAACTTGAGTGTTCGTCAAGATAACGCAGCGCATCGGCGTATTGCACGACGAGATGCTTCGACTAAGACGCGGCGCGACGCTGGCGTGTGACGCGAGTGCTTCGCTTAACCAAAGTTGGTGCAGAAATTTTCTTCACTGCGTTGAGATCGATTACAACTTTGGCGACATCAGTACGACCAGGAAGGTCATACATCGTTTCAAGTAGAACTTCTTCAAGAATCGAACGAAGTCCACGAGCACCTGTGCCTCGCGTAAGGGCTTGATCGGCTACTGCTTCTAGCGCATCAGCCGAAAATTCAAGTTCAACATCTTCAAATTCAAAGAACTTCTGATACTGCTTGAGCAACGCGTTCTTAGGTTCGGTCAGAATTTTGATTAACGCAGGTCTATCTAGGCTGTGAACCGCGCCAATCATCGGCAGACGACCTACAAATTCTGGAATCATGCCGAATTTCAGTAAATCTTCTGGCAGAACCTGGGCGAATAGTTCACCCGGATCTTTTTCTGACTTTGACTTAACTTGCGCATGAAAGCCGACACCTTTTTGACCGATTCGTGAGGCGATGATTTGATCTAAGCCGGCAAAAGCACCACCGCAAATGAACAAAACATTTGTCGTGTCAATTTGAATAAATTCTTGATGCGGATGTTTACGCCCGCCTTGAGGTGGAACCGACGCAACGGTGCCTTCAAGAATTTTGAGCAAAGCCTGCTGTACTCCTTCACCTGAAACATCTCTCGTAATCGACGGGTTCTCGCTCTTTCGTGCAACTTTGTCGATCTCATCTATATAGACGATGCCCGACTCTGCCTTTTTGACGTCAAAGTCTGCAGCCTGAAGAAGTTTGAGCAAGATGTTTTCGACGTCTTCGCCAACATAACCAGCCTCGGTTAACGCAGTCGCGTCTGCGATTGCAAACGGCACATTCAAGAGCCGCGCAAGCGTCTGGGCCATGTGGGTCTTTCCGCAACCAGTCGGACCCAACAGCATGATGTTGCTCTTTGCGAGTTCAATATCGTCTCGGCGAGTTGATGCGTTTTGCTTGTATTGGATTCGGCGATAGTGATTGAATACCGCAACCGACAAAACTTTCTTAGCTGTGTCTTGACCGACTACATAATCGTCGAGGAACGCACGAATCTCTCGTGGATTCGGAAGCTTCTCAAGACTGGCCTCTGTCTCTTCGGTATTTTCTTCGTCAATTATTTCATTGCAGAGATCGATGCACTCGTTGCAAACATAAACACCGGGACCGGCGATTAACTTCTTGACCTGCTTTTGCGACTTACCGCAAAACGAACACTTGACAAGTTCTGCTGAATCACCAAACTTAGCCATTAGCGCCTCGTTTCAATTCTCAACGAATAGGTCCAGAGCGGTCAGCAAATGCGCGCGTTGAAATCACTTCGTCGATGATGCCGTATTCTTTGGCGGCGCTTGCCTCCATGACGAAGTCGCGATCAGTGTCTTTGTGAATTCGATCAATCGGTTGACCGGTGTGCTGAGAAAGAATTTCTTCGAGTATCTCGCGCATGCGCAAGATTTCTCGGGCGGCGAGTTCAAGGTCTGTAACTTGCGAATAACCCACTTGCGCATAAGGCTGGTGCAACAACACTCGCGAGTGCGGCAGAGCCAAACGCTTGCCTTTGGTGCCGGCCGCAAGAAGCACCGCTGCTGCTGATGCGGCTTGACCCAAACAAATTGTTGCGATGTCGTTCTTGATGAACTGCATCGTGTCGTAAATCGCGAAGAGAGCCGAGATGTCTCCGCCTGGGCTGTTGATATAGATGTTGATGTCCTTGTCAGGGTTTTCACTCTCAAGGTGAATCAACTGCGCGCAAACCAAATTCGCGATCGTGTCGTCAATCGGCGTTCCAAGAATGATGATGTTCTCTTTGAGCAAGCGACTGTAAAGGTCATAGACGCGCTCGCCACGGCTGGTCTGCTCGGTGACGTTTGGAACGTAATAGTTGCGAACAAAATCCACGAAAGAAATACCTCTTGTTTGGGAGTTAATTACTGAGTATTCACGCTAGTTCGTGGCCAACGGCTTTTGCGGACAATAAGAGCCCGTATTTATCAAGATCTAATGCAAGATGTCACGCTAGGAATCAAGGTCTTAGCTGTCTGCACCGTCGTGATCATGGTCGTGATCGTGTTCGTGATCATGCTCGTGATCATGCTCGCCCAAGATTGTGTCGTTCTCAATTTTGTTGCCCTTGTCGTCTGCAAACTCTGAATTGTGCAGCAACCAGTCAATTGCTTTTGACTTGGCAATTTGTGCTTTCATGTCGGCAATCGCGTCGTTGTTTTCGTAAGCCTTGCGGATCGCGGCTGGCTTCTTTTTTACCTGTGCCGCGATACGTGTGAATTGACGCTCTAAATCTTCTTCGCTTGCTTCAAGTGATTCGGCGAGCGCAACTGCACGCAAAGCAATATCGACTTTGACAGCCAACGCTGATTGCTCTTTCAAAGCATCAATGAATTGCTCAGGCGTCTGCTGAGTTACCGACAACCACTGCTCCATCGAAATGCCTTGTGACTCGAACTGCTTCAATGTGTTCTGCACGCGTCCACGCAAATCTCCAGAGACCATCGCCTCGGGTGCTTCGATCTCGAGCAAGCCAGCGAGAGCCGCAGTTGCTTTTTCAACAACGGTATTGCGCACTTGGTTAAGTCGAGACTCTTCGATTCTTGTTCGCACTGCAGACTTCCATGCGTCGATTGTTTCGTGTTCGGCCAAGTGCTCGGCAACCCACTCGTCTGTGAGTTCTGGCAAAACTTGCTCTTGAATCTTTTTCACCGTCACAACAAAGTCGGCCGACTCGGTCATGCCAGATGGAATTGAACTGAACTCAAGTTTTTGACCGGTCTTTGAGCCAATGATTTGTTTATCAAAATCTTCGGCAACCCAACCGCGACCAACTTCATACAACCAGTCGTCAACATTCAAACCTGGAAGCGGTTCACCATTGCGCGAACCCACAAGATCTAACGTCACTTGGTCGTCGACTTTTGCAACACGATCAACATCAGCCAAAGTTGCATGACGTTTGCGCTCATACTTCACGACTTCATCGATGTCATCGTCTGATGCGACTAGTGCTGGCATTTCAACTTTCAACTTGTCGTATCCAGAAATTTTTACAACTGGGCGAACTTCACAAGTTGCGTCGAAAGCAATATTGCCGGCTTCTTGTCCACCTGTGAGATTTACCTCTGGAGTGGCAATGATGTCGAGGTCGTGTTCGCGAACAGCAAGCGCCAAGGATGCTGGAATTGCGTCTTCAATCGCTTGCGAGCGCGCCGCCTCAAGACCGATTTGGGCTTCGATCAACTTGCGCGGTGCCTTGCCCTGACGAAAGCCCGGAATTCGAATCTGTGTTGAAATTTTTCGGAATGCGCCGTCTAAATAACGGTCAAATTCGGTCTCTTCAACTTCGATTGAGAGTTTGATTTTGTTGCCTTCTAAGGCTTCGAGTGTCGTTTTCACAGTGCCGAGCAGTGTATCTGTGGCAAACTATGACTATGAGCCCGTCAGATACAAATTCAACACCAGTTGTTCCACAAAGCTGGAAACCGCATGCCCTAGCGAATCCTCACGCCAATCAAATCGACCTGAGTATGGGCGATACGGTGCGCTCAACAGTTGAACTTACGGGCGTCGCTCTTGGAAGCGAAGGCAAAGTGATTCTCGCCAATGGTTTTAACTGGCTGCGCTACCGAGTGCGTTTTTCGAACGGTATCGAGGTCGGCGACCTTGACCACCGCAACATTGAGCCGATCGGTAAAACTGCAAAGCGATTAGCAAAAATTGCCAAACGCGCAAACTAACTCTCTTCGTCACCACTTCCCCGGTGTGAGAGACGGCTGGTCTCGTTTTGACGGGCCCGCAGGCACACAAATGGTCGACGTCGCAATCAACGCCATGACCGAGTGGGCCGCAAACGGATCGAATGCGAACACAGGCGGATTTTTTGCTGCCGCAGATGCATGCGACGCACTTCTAGAGTCGACGCGAAGTGTCGTTGGTGAGTTTCTTGGTGCCGACCCGAATGGAATTTGTCTTGGTGCCAACATGACGACAATGACCTTGGCTTTCACACGAGCTGTGGCTCGCACACTCAAACCTGGTGACAGAGTTGTTGGCACTCGACTTGATCACGAAGCAAATGTTTCGCCCTGGCGAATCGCCTGCGAACTCTCGGGTGCCGAACATGTTCTTGCACCATTTGATCCTAAAAACGGACGGCTCGACATGGCAGAGTTTGAAAAACTCGTCAACGATCGCACGAAGTGGGTTGCAGTTACTGGTGCTTCAAATCTGATTGGCACAATGCCAGATTTAAAGAGCGTTATAACAATCGCGCACAAAAATGGGGCACGAGTCTTTGTCGACGCTGTCGCCTTGGCGCCACACAAGCAAATAAATATTCGTGAGTTGGGTTGCGACGTGCTGGCAACTTCTCCATATAAGTGGTACGGGCCGCACGCTGGCGTGATGTATGTAGAACCGACTCTGCTCGACTCGCTGCCGATTGCCAAGGTTCGGCCCGCAAAAGACACCGGCCCGCGTAGATTCGAGACCGGCACACCAAACTTCGAAGGCATCGCCGCGACACAAGCTGCTGCGCGTTTTTTGATCGAAGAAGACATGCAAAAACTTCAGGCAATTGAGAGTGCAGTTTTCGCACCACTACTTGAAGGGCTTCTTGAAACACGGGGCGTGCGAGTTTGGGGACCACAAGATTTGGCTTCTCGTGCCCCGACTGTTTCGTTCACTATCGACTCAATGACGCCAGACCGAGTCGCACAAGAACTGGCATCAAAAAAGATCGCAGTTTGGTCGGGCGATTCTTATGCGATGGAAGTCGTCGCCCAACTTGGCCTAACCGAAAGCGGTGGAGTGGTTCGGGCAGGCATTGCACGATATGTAGATAATGACGATGTAAAAAATTTCATCACCGCTGTTCGCGGGCTTGTTAGTCGCTAGCATTACTCAGTCCGGGGAGTGGCGCAGTTGGTAGCGTGCCTGGTTTGGGACCAGGAGGCCGGGGGTTCAAGTCCCCCCTCCCCGACAAATGAATGACAGTAATTCAGCGCAAGTTTTGAAGTCGGCGAAGTACGTCTCGCTGATCACTTTTCGCAAATCTGGCGAACCCGTTCGTAGCCCGGTTTGGTTCGCTCAATTTGGCGATAATTCGAACAGTTATGGCGTGATTACCGAAACGAATGTCGGCAAAGTAAAGCGAATTCGTGCAAATTCAAGAATTGAAGTGCAGGCCTGCGACGTCAAAGGCAAATTCGAAGCAAATGCCGAGCGCTTTTCTGGCACGGCAAGACTCGTCATCGGTGATGAAGCCGTGGCTGTGCGTAAAGCAATTGCCAAGCGATACGGCCTGACCTACAAACTTTTTAGTGTTTATCTCTTCGTGTCTGGTCTGTTCAAAAAGAAAGATAATTTGCCAGAAACAAATATTGTTTTCGAACTCGAAAACTAATTAGCGCTTAGCAACTTCAAAAGTCGCGACTTTTTTAAACCCTGCAAGCATTTCTGGCAACGGCGCGACGCCGATGCCGACAGTGTTAGGTACAGCGATTTGCCCTTGATCAAGAACGAACGGTGTAGTGATATCGCGCGCAAAGTAACGAGCAGAGGCTGAGATATCGCCTGGCAAGGTGAAACCAGGCAGCGCCGCGAGCGCCAAGTTGGCCGCGCGACCGATACCTGTTTCAAGCATTCCTCCGCACCAAACGGGCACGCCACGATCTAGACACAAGTCGTGAATTCTTTTTGCCTCGAGGTAGCCACCGACGCGGCCAGGTTTGATGTTGATCACCGAACATGCTTTGAGATCTAGCGCCCCGCGTGCTGTGTCAAGTGATGTCACTGATTCGTCAAGACAGACAGGCGTTTTGATAGCCCGAGATAACTCAACGTGGCCGGCCAGATCATCTTCTGGTAACGGCTGTTCGATCAACAGCAAATTGAATGCGTCAAGTTGCTGCAAATGTTTCGCATCGGCAACCGTATAGGCGGCATTTGCGTCGACTTGCAAAAGTAAATCATCGCCAAATTCTTTGCGCACAGTGCGCACGAGTTCAATGTCGGTGCCTGGTTCTATTTTCAGTTTGACGCGCACATAGCCCTGCGCAATGTATTCGCCAACAACGCGAATTAGATCGTCAAGAGTGTTTTGAATTCCAACAGAGACGCCAGAACGAACTTTGGTTTGTGTTGCCCCGAGAAACTTTGCCAGCGATGTGTTTTGATCTCGCAGTTGCAGATCAAGAAGCGCAACTTCAACGCAGGCTTTCGACATGTAATTGCCGCGAATCGATGCGACACTGGCGACAAAACTTTGTGCGGTTGAGTCGCTACGCAGCATCGGCACAAGAAACCGCTTGACGACCTCCTGACAATTTTCGAGATATTCGGACGAATAATTTGGCTCGACACCAGCAACGCACTCACCCCAACCCGAGTTCTTTTCGCCAATTGCATGAACATAAAGAAGCTCACGAGCCGTATCGGTGCCAAACGATGTGCGAAACGGTGAAACAAGATCAATTGCGCCACGCCACAATTCGATTGCCTGCAGAGTCATTTAGTTCTCGTTCCTTGAGTCGCGCGACAAGACGAATGATCCATCACTAGTGAAGCCTCGCACAAATCGCGAGTCAGCCAAGGCTGATTGAAAGTTCTCGCGTTGCGTCTGACGAAGTCGCAACATTTCTGCACGGCTATCAGGGTTCGACGACTGGCGTAACGCGACTATGTCTGACGGTGTTGCGATTAACACGTCATCATTGGTTGCGATGCATGGTGTTGAACTCGGTGGCGTGATGTGCCCGGCGACTTGGCGCTCGACATAAAGACGATCGGTTTTATCGCCTGCGTTGAATTTGTCGTCAAGTTCACCGTAGAAATCCAGATGATAACTAATCACTTTGGCGCCAAGTGAAATCAAATTGAAGTGCGCATTGCGTCGCACGAGCGGATCAAATGTCCACGTAATTGAAACGAAGTCGTTCTCTTTGGCCCAATTCCATTGATGCTGTTTTAAAGCGCTGCCGATGCCAGAGTTCGTCGAATCTTTGACTACGCCCGTTACATGTGAGTGCAATTTCTTTTCAGGCTGACCAATGAATGCCAGAGAGCCACCCACAACACGAGTTTTACCGTCTGATTCTTGAGTCGCAAGACTGGCGTAACCGCCAGAGTGAACAACCGCGACGATCACATCCATTTGAATTGAACGCTCGCCACCCCAAACATCGGCGAGCAGGTCAACGAGTTGCTGGGCTTTTTGGGTGTTATCCACCATTTCGATGACTGTCATTTGAATAAACACTATCTATTCGGCAATGATGGACGACATGACTGTTGAAGTAACCATCGTTGACCATCCAGTAGCCGCCGAAGCATTGACTCATTTGCGAGATGAGAATACAACGAACCAATTTTTTCGTGCCGAGTTACGTCGCTTGTCACTCGTAGTAGTTGCCGAAGCGTCACGGCATTTGCCAACTGTTAAAACTCGCGTGCGAACACCGCTTGCAGAGACCGACGGAATTGCTTTGGCGAGTCGTCCCGTTCTCGTGCCGATCTTGCGTGCGGGTCTTGGCATGTTGCCAGCCGCGATGGAACTACTGCCTGATGCCGATATTGCTGTTGTAGGTGTGCAACGAGACGAAAAAACTCACGAGCCAAGTGAGTATGTGGCAAAACTGCCATCACGCTTGGATGGCAGAACATGTTTGGTCTTGGATCCGATGTTGGCAACAGGTGGATCACTCGCCCACGGTTGCAAACTTCTCGCAGACCGCGGCGCACCGATGCCGCTGACGATTGCCTGCGTGCTTGCTGCGCCAGAAGGTATCGAATTTTTACGATCCACTGGCATGAACCTGCACATCATCACCGCATCTGTAGACAGTCACTTGAACGAGAACGCATTTATCGTGCCGGGTCTTGGCGATGCCGGTGATCGCCAATTCGGCCCACCGCACTGAGAACTTTTACCTAACCAAAAAATGTCGCCGCAACATCGGCGAATAGCGCAAGATCAATCGTGCGGGTTTGATTCGCGGTTGCCGACATATCGACACTCTTAATCTCGCCACATCTAAGCGCAACCATTGATCCGAACTCTTTGTTGTGCACTGCGTCGACTGCGGCCAAGCCGAAACGCGTTGACAAAACCCGGTCATAACTTGTTGGCGTGCCACCGCGCTGAATGTAGCCAAGTTGCACTACACGAGTTTCAAAACCGGTGCGTGCGGTAATTTCTGGCGCAATCGCGTGGGCAATATCGCCGAGTTTCTCGTGGCCAAACGCATCAAGAACTCTCGCTGGCATTTTCAGCGTGCCTGGTTTTGGTTTTGCGCCCTCGGCCACAACAACGACAGACGCATATCTGCCGCGGTCATGACGCTTGCGAACGATCTGGGAGAGTTCGTCGATATCAAACGGAACCTCAGGAACCAAAATGGCTGTTGCGCCGCCGGCGATACCCGCCTGCAACGCAATCCATCCTGCGTCGCGCCCCATAACTTCAACCACAAGCACGCGATCGTGACTTTCTGCAGTTGTATGCAACCGGTCAATCGCATCTGTCGCAATTTGAACAGCAGTTTGAAAACCAAATGTTGCGTCTGTGCCAACGACGTCGTTGTCAATCGTCTTTGGCACACCCACAATCGGCAAGCCGTGTTGTTTGTGCAGCATTGAAGCAACAGTCAGCGAACCATTGCCCCCGATAACAATGAGCGCATCAAGCTTTAGATCGGTGAAAGTTTTTTTGACGCGGTCAACACCGTCTTTTGAATCAAACGGGCTGCCACGTCGTGTTCCTAAAATTGTGCCACCGCGCGGCAAGATGCCACGCACAACCGGAGTTGTCAGCTCGAGATAACGCTGCTCAAGAACACCGTCCCATGCATCGTAAAAACCGATGACCGTGTCGCCTTTTACATCTACTGCTTTGCGCACAATCGCGCGGATTACGGCATTGAGCCCCGGGCAATCTCCGCCACCTGTGAGTACGCCAATTTTCATAATTTCGCTGAGATCACAAACTCTTAGTCGGCAACGCGACGAGCGTCTTCGACCAAGTTGATTTGATAGATGACTTCGTCAAGCGCGTCGGCGGCTGAAACTGTGGAGAATCGCAACGGATTTTCTGGCGTCACACAACTCGGCACAGGCACGAGCATCGTGCTCGGTTGCGGATGACAAAATTGCACGACGCTGTATCGCTCGCCCTCAAAACCAGGCGAAGCGACGACGCGATGCCAACCAATTGGCAAGACACCATTAGTGATTCGCTCAAGCATGATTCCTGAGTTGATGATCACGCGACCTTTTGGTGGAACTGCGTCAATCCACTTGTCTTTATATTTGACCTGCAAACCTGGCGCGGTCGCACGAGGCAACGCCGTTATCAAGTTGATGTCACCGTGCTCGGCAGCCCAAACGTGGCCCTGCGCCGAAAGTTGTTTCATTGGCGGATATCGAATTGCGCGAGTCAATGCTGATCCGTAACTCACCATTTCATCGAAGAACGATTCGTGACAACCGATGCCAACTGCGATGACGCGCAAGAATCGAGTTTGCAAATCGATCATTGCATCGTGGAACTTGAACAACACGTCGGTGATGCCAGGCACTGCTGATTCAGGTAAAAGCGCCTCGGGATACGACTGCGGATATCGACGACGCAACGGATGCCCCTGCGGAATCGGTGTCGACCAATTCAGCATTTCTTTCCAGTCCGGTTTATCGCTGGATGCGGCAGTCTCGAGCAGAACGCCCGTGTACCCCGTTTGGCCGTTCGTGCCGTGGGCGACAAACTTTTGTTTTTCTTCGACTGACTTCGAGAAAAATTCTGCGAGCATGCCATATGCCGTGTCGAGCAAATCTTCTGAGAGATCATGGCTTGTGTAGACGAAGCCCGTTTCAAGACTTCGACGAACGCCCTCAACCACGGCTTTGCGCTCGGTCGCCGACCCCTTCTCAAACGCCAACAGATCAACGTCAAGAATGTCGTCGCTCATGCCTATTACGCTATTGGGTAGTTACACTTTTTAATCTTTGCGGGTGTAGCTCAATGGCTAGAGTCCGAGTTTTCCAAACTCGTTATGCGGGTTCGATCCCCGTCACCCGCTCCAAACCTCTCATGACACGCGCATCCTCGTGAACACGCAATTGTGACAAAAATGCGATGACTTGGCGCAAGTATTCGGCAACCGAACTAGAACGCGAATATACCCCGGCTTCACGCGTCGCAAATATTCAAACTTATTTGGACGACTATGCGACCCGTGGCGACCATGCGCGCCAAACAATTTCTCACCAACAAATCAAATACGGTCGGCACCCCGATGAATGGTTGTGGCACGCACCGATCGATTCGCAAAAAACAGAGTCGCGTAAAATATTTGTATTCGTACATGGCGGGTTTTGGCGCCGGTTGAGCGCCAACGACGGAACTTTTTTAACTCCTGCATGGCGCAACCTTGGCTACGACACTGCTTCGATCAATTACTCGCTTTGCCCAAATGAGTCGCTCGAGAAGCTAGTCGACCAAACCAAACGAGCGATTCAATTTTTAACAACAAGGTACAAACCAGCAGAAATGTTGCTCGTCGGTCACTCGGCGGGTGCGCATCTCGTCGCTATGAATCTCTGCACAGAAAACGAGACCAAATACGCAGGTGCTCTTTTGATTTCAGGAATCTACGATCTCGAACCGATTCTGCATACATCTATCAACAACGACATAAAGCTGAACGAGACAACTGCAAACAACTTGTCGCCGATAAAGCAGCTCGTTCGAAATACAACGCTCAAAGTCAAAAACAACACTCCAGTTGCAATCGTGTGGGGCGAAAACGAGACCGATGAATTTAAACGTCAATCGACTGAGTTTGCAACAGCATGGTCTGCCAGCAACCCAGGAAGCCCGTCGCGAACCAAAGAGATTGCTTCACGCAACCACTTTGATGTTTTAGATGACCTTGCCAAGAGAGATGTAATAGATTTGCTTGGTGCGCAAAAACCCTAACTCTCTCGGAGTTGCGCTGATCATCGTTAGCAGCATCGGGTTTGGACTCGCGCCGACCTTCGCCACATTTTCATACCGCAATGGCGGCAATGCGGTTGGCACTTTGCTCGCCCGCTTCACTGTGGCGACTCTTCTCATGCTGATCGTGCGCAAAGTTTCGAGCCGACAAGCCAAGTGGCCGCGACCGCTTCTGTTTGGTCAACTCTTTTTGCTTGGCGCACTCGGATACTTCACGGCGACGATCCTTTATTTCACGGCGATTCAAAACATAGACAGTGGCTTGGCGATCACTATTTTCTACTGCAATCCAGTGATTGTCGTTCTGCTGTCATGGTGGCTTCTGGGCAACAAGCCGAGCCGAATAATCGTCTGGTGTCTGGTCTCAACCTTGATTGGTGTCACAATCGCAGCCGGTCAAGTCGGTAACGCCGACACAATCAGTGTGATTCTCGTGTTGATCGTCGCCGTCGAATATGCCTTCTACATGATCATCAGTTCAAAAGTTTTACCAAAAGTTGATCTCTTCACGGGCGTGACCATTGTGATGTTTGGCGCCGCAAGTTCTTTTGCAATTTATGCTCTCTTCGCGCCATCGTCAGTTGAAGTGATCTTTCCGAATGCAATTAACGGGTGGGTCAGTGTGCTGATGCTCGCAGTTGTCGCAACGGTTATACCGACGGCGACTTTGTACGCAGGTATGAATTTGATCGGCACGGGCAAGACCGCAGTAATTCAAACTTTCGAGCCAGTTGCGTCGATTCTTGCAGGTGTCATTTTTCTCAGTGAGCCACTCACGGTGCCACGCATAATCGGCGCGACATTCGTGATTGGTGCAGTCGGCGTCTTGGCTACTGCAGAATCACGCAGCACCGCCCGCATCATCCACCAGTAAATCGCGACGATACCGTTGAGGGTGATGTCACAATCACTTTGCGTTGTCGGCGACTTTGCGTGGGATGTTTTAATCCGCACGAACAACAACTTGCTCAAAGGTGGCGACTCATTCGGCGAGGTAATGCTCACACCGGGTGGCAGCGCCGCCAACCTCGCAGTTTGGGCAAAGCGATGCGGATTAGAAACTCGTTTCGTTGGCAAGATTGGCAGAGATCGCTTCGGTCAATTGGCGCGCGAAGATCTGGACAACGAAAAAGTTTCGCATCACTTCGTCGAAACAGATGCTCACCTCACAGGTAGCGTGGCGGTTTTCGTCGACCAAACCGGCGAACGCAGCATGGTTTCGGGGCATGGCGCAGATTTTTATTTGATTCCTTCTGAGCTTCCTCGAAACGTAATTACTTCGTCAAGTCATCTGCATCTCACCGCCTGGAGTTTCTTCACCGATCCCCCACGCTCGGCTGCTCGAATCGCCGCTCAACTTGCACACCAAAACAATCTGACGATTTCTTTTGACCCTGCTTCGTTTCAAATGATTCAAGAGATGGGTGTTGAGCAATTTCTCTCGTGGACCAAAGATCTAAATATCAACATATTTTTCCCTAACTTTGAAGAAGGTCGGGTGCTAACAGGCTGTGACGAACCAGAAGCAATCGTGCGGGCGCTAGCCAAAATTTACGACAAGGCGCTGATCATCTTGAAGCTTGATGCTGATGGTGCGCTTGTATTTGACGGCAAAACCGCAACGCAGATTGCACCAGCGACGAACAACCTCGTGGACGCAACAGGCGCCGGCGACTCTTTTGCGGGCGCATTTCTTGCCCACTATCTGAAATCAAATTCAGCAGTTGACGCGGCAAAATTCGCGACGAATGTTGCTGCTTGGGTAATCGAACACTTGGGTGCCAGACCAGCGACAGACACTCGCCTTCAGCAAATTATTCAGGCACTGTAAATATCTCTTTTTAACGCGTCTACTTTTTAACGCGCCTAGCTTTTAACCGCGTCGTGACTTTCGACGATTTGGGTCATTGTCGGTCGGCGGCTTGTTAGTCAGCGGGCCAATATTCTGGATAATTGATTCGATAGTTGGTCGCGGCCCTGCAACATGATTATCAATCGCTTTGCGCATCGCCGCTAGATGTTCTGGTGAAGTTCCGCAACAGCCACCCACGATTCGCACTCCTGCATTCACCGCCATGTCGGCATATTTCGACATCAGTTCAGGCGTTCCAGAATATTTAATTTCAATTCCTTCAAATCTTGGAATGCCACAGTTGCCCTTCGTTATTAACGGAATGTGCGCGTGGTTGGCAGTCGCCCCCATCTCGAGTGCTGTCACCAAAATGTCAGATGCACCGACGCCACAATTTGCACCCATCGCAACTGGAGGCACAGCCAGATCAGCAAAGACAGCTGCTAAGCCATCTGGTTTCAGACCCATCATTGTGCGACCAGCCGTATCAAAACTGCATGTCGCCACATATGGCATGCCCACGTTGATCGCAGCCTGAGCTGCTGCACGAACTTCTTCGATCGCTGACATCGTTTCAATCCATGCAACATCGGCACCGCCGTCTTTTAATCCACGGATCTGTTCTTCGAAAGTGTCGACTGCCTCATCGTGTGTCAGTGCGCCGAGCGGGTCAAACAGTTCGCCAGTCGGACCAACCGAACCAGCCACGACAACTGGTCGCGCGCATGAATCGGCGACGCTTCGCGCAATCTCGGCCGCCTTCTTGGCAAGTTCATATGTACGCGCTTGGGCGTTGTGCAGTTTCAAACGATGGCGATTCGCGCCAAATGTGTTGGTCAAAATTATGTCTGCACCCGCATCAACAAATTGTTGATGCAAACCAGCCACACGTTCAGGGTGTGAGTCAAGCCAAAACTCTGGTGGCTCACCTGATGTCAAGCCGAGTTCAAAATAGTTTGTGCCAGTCGCACCATCGGCGAGAATTATTTTTCCGGTTGCGATTAAATCGCTAAGCGAGGTTCGCATTCGCGAATTAGCCCATCACCGTTCCAGAAGTAATCAGGGCTTGTCGCAAACGCGAGAACGCGCCAATATTTATAGTCTTTCCAGACCGCGGACCAACGTATTGAATTGGCTCATCATCGTGATTCTTTCCAGCTTCGGAAGCTTCAATCAACAACCGAATAAAAATTGCCGCAAGTGGAGCGTTCTTAAATTGATTGCCACTCGTACCGCAAGCCATATAGAAACCGTCGATGCTCGAGCGATCGTAAATCGGCACCCAGTCGTCAGTCGCGTCATAGAGAGCGCCAATTCCTGATGGTGAAACCGGCACACCGAACTCGGGCATACGTCGCGCAAGACGCAACATCATCGTCTCCCAGATTTCAACGGTCGTTTCTTGACGCCAATCGTCGGCGTCTTCAATCCAGTGCAGGTCATCACACGCTGGCTCAGTGCCGCCGAGATTCAATGTTCCACCCGGATGAGGCCTGAAGTAGATGCCCGTATCTAGGTCAGCCACAATTGGGGCGTCGTCTTCAAGTTTGAATCCCTTTGGTGCTGGGGCCACATAGACCTCTTGGCGCAACGGGCGATGGCGAATGTTCATTTCTTCGGCAACTCCGGCCATGCGATTTATTTTGCTCGCATGCGGACCTGCCGCATTGACAACAATTTTGGCTTCAATTTTTTCGCCACTAGCCAGAGTCACACCAGTAATTTTTTTGCCATCATTATCAATTGAAACAACTTCTTCTTTAAATCGAGTTTGCGCTCCATGTGCTTTTGCTGCGTTCACTAAGTTGTGCGCTGCCAACATCGGGTCATCCATGAAACCGCTGAGTGGATCGTAAAGACCTGACAACTCGCCCACCGCGTCATCACCAAAGGCAGGATCATCAATTGTCTTTGGCGGCCAGTAGCTGCCGGCATCAAGTGCAGGAAACTTCTTGCGCAATTCATCGGCAGTCAAGATGTCGTATGGAATTCCGATTTCGTCCCAAATTTTGCGCACAGTTTCGCCGTCGTATCCTTCAGTGCGGTACACGAGATAGCCAGTGCGAATAAATTTTGCCATTCCGTCGGGGTCAACTACGCCGAGATACTCTGCCCAGTTTTCCCAGGCTGTTGCCGACTCCCACGCCATCAACACAGCGTCCAGAGTTGAATAGCTGAACCGAATGATTGCCGATGACGCAGATGTCGAGCCGGCTCCAGCCGCCGAACCCTTGTCAACGATCACGACCGAGCGACCGGCTTTTGCGAGTTCTAAGGCAACTGCGCCGCCGATGACTCCCGCGCCAATTACAACTGCATCAGTTTTCACTGACTTGCCATTACCTCGCGTTGCCAGGCTGCAGTATCAGCAACGCTATTGAAAGTGAACGAATGCAGACCGACGATGTTTAATTCTTTTGCATCTTTGGCCAAACCAGCCACAAGCTCAGTTGGGTCGTAGCCGGCTGGTGAGAGCATCTTCATAATTGATGCGCGGTTCTTGCTCAAATAACGCATCGATGCACCAACACCAACTCGCACCCCAAGACTCATCAATCGTGTGCGATCAACAACACCGGGCACACCAAGCTGAATTGGCATTGTGAAACCGTTGTTGCGCTCTTGTTTCAACCACGAACGAATCAACGCGATATCAAAACACATTTGAGTCGAAGCAAGACCCTGAACGCCAGCCTCTTGCAATAATTTCTGTTTGTGATGCAACGCCGTGCTCAAATCTTCGCGACTGATAAACGCATGACCGTCTGGGTAGCTTCCAAACCCAACACGATCAACACCGCTATTGCTGTCTAGAAAGTCGCGCAGCAACTCAACGCCATCTGCGTATGGCCCGGCTGGTTGTTCTGCGTCGCCTGCGATTAAAAAAACTTCTTTGATCCCCTGCTCACGTACCCAAGTTGCAAGCTTTTGCACATGATCACGCGATTCAACAAGCCGCGCAGCAAAGTGCGGCACAACTTCGTGACCTGCTGCGATCAAACGAGCTGAAATTTCTTGTGTCGCCGAGATTCCTTTGACTGGTGAACAAGTCACCGACACTGGGGCGCCTGCTGGCAAGTCGAGAATTCCTTGTTCGATGCTTTTCATCGGAATCAGCTCGTAGCGCATGTTTCCGACCAGCGTCTTGACCGCTGGGGTTACTCGAAGTGAGGATTTACTTAGTCTGGAAAATATGGACATGCCGAAATACTAGAGGGTTTTATTAGCCAAACGTGTCTGGCAACTCATTTTTACGCTTAGTCACATATTCTTTTAGTTCTTCATCAATCGCGTCGTCTAGCGGCGGTGCGACATAATTCGCAAGCCGTTCTTTCCACATCCGGTTGGCTCGCTTGGCCGAGTCATCGCCACCATCTTCGAGCCACTGTTCGTAACTTGAGTTGTCTGACGTTATCGAACGATAAAACGCCGACTCGAAGTTTGCCAAGGTGTGCGCCGTGCCCAAGAAATGATTGCCTGGCGGGTTTTCGCGAATCGCATCGAGGGCTTGACCATTTGGTGAGATGTCTAAGCCTTTTGCAAATGTTGCCATCATGCCGAGTTGGTCGTCGTCCAAAATAAATTTTTCGTAACCAATTGCTAAACCACCCTCGAGCCAACCCGCTGCGTGCAAAACGAAGTTCGTGCCCGCCATCAACGTCGGAAGCAAGGTTGATGCACTTTCATATGCGGCCTGCGCATCTGGAAGTTTGGATGCCGTCAACGAACCACCCGAGCGAAATGGCACACCGAGTCGGCGCGCAAGAGCCGCCATTGTGTAAAGCACAATCGCCGGTTCAGGAGTACCAAACGTTGGTGCACCAGTTTGCATTGACATTGAAGATGCGAATGATCCCAAAATTACGGGCGCGCCTGGTCGAACAAGTTGAGTGAACATCATTCCGGCGAGCGCTTCAGCCAAAGTTTGTGTTGCTACACCTGCAGAAGTAGATGGAGCCATCGCTCCAGCCAAAATAAATGGAGTAATAATCGTGGCTTGATTATTCGTTGCGTAAACCTCTGCTGAAGCAAGCATTGACGCGTCCCAAACAAGTGGCGACGAAGCATTAATCAAACTCGTCATCACGGTGCGGTCTTGCAGGTCTCCACCAAAACCGATGCGTGCCATTTCGACACTGTCTTGGGCGCGCTCACCAGCAGTTACCGAACCCATGAAACCTTTGTCGCTGTATTTAATGTGAGCGTAAACCATGTCAAGGTGACGCTTGCTCACCGGAATATCAACTGGTTCACACACCGTGCCACCCGAATGGTGCATGCGCGGCGACATGTAGGCAAGTTTTACGAAGTTTTGAAAATCGGTGATGGTCGCATAGCGGCGACCGTTGTCAAGGTCGAAAGCAAATGGCGAACCGTAGTTTGGCGCGAACACTGTTGCGTCGCCACCGATCTGCACATTGTTAATCGGATTACGGGCGTGTTGTGTGTAGATGCGCGGGGCGGTTGCAGAAACTACTTGCCGACACATGCCTCGCGGAAAGCGCACCCGCGTGCCGTCTACATCTGCGCCAGCATCTTTGAATCGCTTAATCGCCGACGGATAGTCGCGAACTTCAATGCCAACTTCTTCAAGAATTGTGTCGGCATTGTGCTCAATGATTTCAAGACCTTCATCAGAAACAAGTTCGTAAGGTTTGATCAACCGAGTAATAAAAGCATCACGATCAGGCTCGTGTGATGTCCTCAAGGTTTGGCGACCTGCTCGCCCCCCAGACCTTTTTGTGCGTGTTACTTCAGACATGTTTCTATTCTGCCACGCCGCCCTAAGGCCTGCGACGGCGACCTGACCGGGACTGGCCTCGACCTTGACCGTCAGCAGATGATGCAACCCGCGCAGGCAGGTCAATTACTTTTGCCAAGTTCGGTGCCAATGCCGTCTTATGCGGAAACGCCATTGCTTCAACAAATAATTGTTGGAATCTTGGCTCGGTTGCAGTTTCAATTTTTGTAACTTTGCGCACTGTGTCTTCCATTTCGTGGCGCAACTTACGCGACAAAAGCGACTGCACGGCTCCGGCGCCAGCAGCATTACCGACTGCACGCACACCTGCGACTGGGCAATCGGGCACAAGCCCGAGAACCATCGCATAAACCGGATCAATGTGAGCGCCGAAAGCACCCGCAAGACGAATGTCGTGTACAACCGGGTTGCCTGCGTGTTCAACAAGAAGATCGATGCCTGCGCGCAACGCAGCCTTTGCCAACTGAATCGCACGAACGTCGTTTTGTGTTACATACAACTTGGTATCGCCATGTTCATAAAACAAATACGAGAAGGTTCTTTCATCGCTAACAATGCGGCTTGATTTCGATGTCAGTTCACCGCGCACGACGCCATCGGTATCAATGATCCCGCTCAAATACATTTCGGCGATTACTTCAATAATGCCTGAACCACAAATTCCGGTTACAACTGTGTCGCCGAGCGACTCAATAAAACCTGGCTCGTTGCTCCACAACTCTGAGCCGATCACTTTCACGCGAGGCTCAAGTGTCGTTCGATCAATTCGCACGTGCTCGATAGCTCCGGCTGTCGCTCTTTGTCCGGCGCTGATCTGAGCGCCTTCAAATGCAGGACCCGTCGGACTTGATGCTGCAAACTGATGGCTCGTATTTCCTAAAACAATTTCGGCATTCGTGCCGATATCGACGAGCAGTTGCATTTCTTTTGAGCGATGCGGACCTTCGGCCAAAATTGCTGCTGCAGTGTCAGCCCCAACGTGACCAGCGATGCACGGACCGACGTAATACGCGGCGTTGGGCAAATCTAAATCGAGTTCATTTGCCCACCCGCTCACTGATTCGTTTGTAGCCAAAACGAATGGGGCCATACCCAGAGGCGTTGGATCAATTCCTAAAACTATGTGGTGCATAATCGGGTTACCGACGATGGTGATTTCTAAGACGTTTGACTTGGTAATGCCAGCATTTTTCACCAAGTTGGTAATCAAATCGTTGAGTGCTGCACGAATTGCGTTTGTCAACTCAACTTCGCCACCCGGGTTCATCATTACAAACGAAACGCGACTCATCAGGTCTTCGCCGAATCGAATTTGCGGGTTCATCAATCCGTAACTACCAACAATTTCACCGGTCAATAGTTCGCAAAGGTGTCCAGCAACTGTTGTCGAACCCACGTCAACTGCGATTCCGTATGCAGCATCAACGAAACCTGGCCAAGCAGCAATAATTTGATCTGCGCCGTCAGTGTGCCGAACCGCAACCGTAACTTCGCCTTCAGACTTTGCCATCGCCGAATGCAACGTGCTCAAAGCCCGTCTCGCAACTTCAGGCGCTTTGCGCTTGTGTTGTGCTGCAACTGCGTTAGACAAAGCATCGGCAGCGCTCACCGAGTCACCGAGTTGTGCTTCAGGGATCGTCAAATAAAACAAACTGAAACTCGGGTCAACGATTATCGGATCTAGATCTAAATCTTTTCGCACGATCTGACGATGCACCTGGCTAATCGCCGGAATATCAATTACGACATCGCCACAGATTCGCGCCGCACACCCGAGTCGATTACCTGGAACCAACGCACGCTTAGCCCGATAATTAGTTTCAGTTTCTGCCAACCCAGACAGCGACGTCTCGGTTGCGGTTATTCCCCACTTTGCAAAAACTCCATTTGAAGGAGTGATCTGACAGCGACCGCATATTCCGCGACCACCACAAACAGAATCAATATCGACACCCATTTGACGAGCAGCATCGAGAACAGTTACGCCGTCAGGCACGACGCCGTCCAACCCCGACGGGGTAAAGACAACGCGCCGATCCATGGTTTTTTGTTACTCGGTTCTGCGGCGACCGCGACTGTTGCGGGCGGCGCGCTCTGCGTTCACTTCGTTGGGGTCACGATTTGCGCGAATCCATGCTGAACAATTCTCGTCGTTTCCGACCAACACGTCTGCTGCCATAACTAGTGTCTTAACTTCTTCGTGCAACGGATTCATAATCGCCGATGTCATGCCGGCACCAATTGCCATCGCCAAGAAAGTTCCAGTGATGTTGTTGCGCGACGGAATACCAAAACTGACGTTTGAAGCACCACAAGTTGTGTTCACTTTGAGTTCTTCGCGCAAACGGCGAATGATCTTAAAAGCTGTGCGACCCGCATCTCCCATTGCGCCGATTGGCATCACGAGAGGATCAACTATTACATCGCTCGCCGGAATTCCGTGGTCGGCTGCGCGTTGCACAATTTTCTTGGCCACAGCAAAGCGTTCATCTGGGTCCATGCTGATTCCGGTTTCATCATTCGAAATTGCGACTACAGCCGCTCCGTATTTTGCAACAAGTGGAAGTACCCGCTCAAGGTTTGCATCTTCTCCGGTGACCGAGTTGACAAGTGGCTTGCCCTGATAAACCGCAAGGCCAGCTTCAAGCGCTTCAATAATTGACGAGTCAATCGACAAAGGCACATCAGTGATCGATTGAACCAATTTAATTGCACGCGCCAAAAGTGCTGGCTCGTCTGCAAGCGGAATACCCGCATTGACGTCCAACATGTGCGCACCAGCAGCAACTTGAGCCAAGGCGTCGGCTTCGACGCGGCTGAAATTGCCCTCTTTCATTTCTGCTGCCAGCATCTTGCGGCCAGTCGGGTTGATTCGCTCACCAATCATCACGAATGGTCGGCCAAAACCGATCACAACTTCTTTTGTGGCTGATGAGATAATTGTGTCGGTCATTTTCTTTCCTCTTTAATTGAAATTTAATAGCTGTCTATTTGGTTTCGTTTTCTTCTTTTTCTTCTAGCTCTTCGAGATCCAGCAAGTCTTGGTTCGTGAAGTCTGCTTCGTTGACATCAGCTTCAAAACCACCGGCATATGCGAGTTTGCCGAGACGCTCACGAGAGTACTCACCATCTAAACGATCTGCTTCGCGCTGAGCGGCCTCGGTTAGATCTCCGTTAAGCGGCAAACTCAATCGTCGCCATTGGGCAATATCTTCTTCAGCCGTGTAAATATGCGCTTTACGTTTCGCACGGTCGATCGCGCGCTGAAATTTTTCGGGCAACTGCACTTGTTTTCGCTCGCGTCCCAATTGGGCGTTTACTTGTGCCGGAATATCACGCCACATAATCACGATCACTTCGTTACTTCCGCGTGGCACTTTTAATTCTCCCTATTTCACTGCTTGGCGGTCGAGTTCAGAAACGTAACCGGTATTGATTTCGAAAAACTTTCAAGGCCGACATGTCGGTGTTCAAATTCTAAACCCAGGCGCGCCGCAGCGGCCTTTCCCGCTGCAACTATTTCAAGATTGTTCGTTTGTGAGAAAAGCAAGACTCGGCGATAGTTGCCAAAGTACATATCACGTAACTCTGGATGTTCATCAAGCCCCAGCCCTTGCCAAACCAAAGCCTCAAAATGCTTTGCCAAGAAGTCAGTCAAATAAAAAGTTCCCAACTCTTGATCGTGTGCCGCCAAAAAAGCCTCTGACCCTGCAAAGAACTCGTAACAATGGGCGCCCGGCAAGCGTTGAACCTTTGGATGCTTTGCCAGTAGTTGGTCTAGATGCCCTCCCGTGCCACAGTCGGCATAAGCGACGAACACCGATCGATTGAGATTTTGCTCTATTAACTCACTAACTTGCGGCGCAATCTGTTCGGGACGATTGTGCAAGTTTGCTGGCAGATATTTGACTTCAACACTTTGATCAAAACCAGACGCTTCTAAAACTGCACGAAGTTCGCTGACTAGCGCACCACAAGCAATTATTAACGGTCGCGTGTCAGTCGACATCGCAAACTAATGATCAGGCGACTGATGGACCAGGAGGTTCGGCGTTACGCAAACGACGTGCGCCTACAAGTTGCTTGGCAGTTTCTGACGCAACTGCCGCATCGCGACAATATGCATCGGCGCCAACAGCAACACTGAACTCTTCGTTCAACGGGGCACCGCCCACCAAAATGATGTACTTGTCGCGGATGCCTTTTTCTTTCATCGTGTCAACAACAACTTTCATGTAAGGCATCGTTGTCGTGAGCAGTGCCGACATTCCGAGAATGTCTGGCTTGTGCTCTTCAAGAGCTGCCAAATATTTGTTGACATCTGTGTTGATGCCAAGGTCAATAACTTCGAAGCCAGCGCCTTCCATCATCATCGCTACAAGATTCTTGCCGATGTCGTGAATGTCGCCTTTGACAGTGCCGATAACAACTTTGCCAACTGATTCGGCGCCAGTTTCTGCAAGCAACGGACGCAAAATCGCCATGCCACCCTTCATCGCGTTTGCAGACAGCAAAACTTCTGGCACGAACAAGATGCCGTCACGAAAGTCAATGCCGACGATTCGCATTCCTTCAACAAGTGCAGTCTCTAAAACTTTTGTTGCCGACCAACCGCGATCAAGCAAAATTGTCGTGCCTTCAATAATTTCTGGGCCTAGTCCGTCATACAAGTCGTCGTGCATCTGCGCGACAAGATCAGCGTCAGCCAACTGAGCAAGGTCAATATCTTGAAATTCTTCGTTACTCAAGTGATCTCCAATGACGATAGTGAACTATAAAAAGTTGGCTTCCGCACAACGTTTCAAACGCTATCAGTTTGAGTGGCTGAAGTAATTGACATTCTCAGGTTCCAGCGGTGTGACCCCAAGAATAATGTCGGCTGCTTTTTCGGCAATCATCATCGTCGGCGCATAAATATTGCCGTTAGTGACGTAAGGCATCACCGAAGCATCGACAATGCGCAATCCCACAATCCCCCGCACGCCCATTGTCAGCGGGTCGACAACCGACATCTCATCAACCCCCATACGACAAGTGCACGAAGGGTGATAAGCCGTCTCGCCGTCTTTTCGCACCCAATCAAGAATTTGCTCATCGGTGGCAACAGCCGGACTCGGTGAAATCTCGCCGCCATCGAATTCTTTGAATGCTGGTTGGGCCAAAATCTTGCGAGCCGCGGCGATTGCCTCGACCCACTCTTGGCGGTCTTCAGGGGTTGACAAATAGTTAAGCCGCAACTCTGGCTTCACATGAACATCGGGCGACTTGATACGCACTGATCCACGAGAGTTCGAATACATCGGACCAATATGCACCTGATATCCGTGACCACCCGCAGGAGCAGTGCCGTCGTAGCGCACGGCAATTGGCAAAAAGTGAAACATCAAGTTCGGATACTTGAAAGATTGATTGCCACGAATAAACCCGCCGCCTTCAAAGTGATTTGAAGCACCCGGTCCACGACGAAACAGCCACGCCAAACCAATAAAAGGTCGGTAGTGAAGTTTCAACATCGGGTTCAGCGATACGGGCTGACTGCAAGAGTGCTGTACATAAACCTCAAGGTGGTCTTGCAAGTTTTCGCCGACACCCGGCAAATGATGCACTGGCTCGACTCCAACACTCTTGAGGTGCTGCGAATTACCAATGCCAGAAACTTGCAGCAACTGTGGCGAGTTGAATGTGCCTCCACATAAAACAACTTCTTTTGCATCGACAGTGCGTTTGCGTCCGAACGGAAGCTCAAAATTGACGCCTGTAACTTTTTTATTCTCGATGTTCAACTTCGTTACTAGAGCACGACACTTAACAGTCAAGTTCTTGCGATGCATCACGGGGTGCAGATATGCCCGCGCCGCACTAAGTCGACGACCGCGCCTTAGATTTCGATCAAAAGCAGCAAAGCCTTCTTGCTTATAACCGTTTACATCAGTAGTTAATTCATGACCGGCCTGCTGCACTGCTTTGAAAAAAGCAGAGAACAACGGATTTTTTATCGGGCCACGTTCTTGCTGCAGCGGCCCGTCGTGCCCACGGAACTGATCATCAGGATCTGCGGCTAAACAATTTTCAAGTCGTTTGAAATACGGCAGACAGTGTGCGTAGTCCCAAGTGCCCATGCCCGGGTCACTAGCCCATCGTTGATAGTCAAGCGGGTTGCCGCGTTGAAAGATCATTCCGTTGATGCTTGAAGATCCGCCTAAAACTTTTCCGCGACCTTGCGTGACGCGACGGTTGTTCATGTTCGGCTCTGGCTCTGAAACGTAGAGCCAATCATAAAAACGACTTCCAATCGGAAACGTCAAGGCCGCCGGCATATGAATGAAAACGTCCCACCAATAATCTGGGCGCCCGGCTTCAAGCACTAACACTTTATTATTTGGATTTGCACTCAATCTGTTTGCCAGCGCTGAACCCGCTGAACCGCCACCGACAATTACATAGTCGTAAACAGTCTTGAGTTTCTTCAAATCGCTCCCTGCATTCGAGCAGCCTCAAGCGTGTTTTCGAGCAAACATGCAATCGTCATCGGACCGGTACCACCAGGCATCGGCGTGATCGCGCCAGCGATCGCTTGAACCGCATCAAAATCAACGTCGCCAACAATCTTGTTGTTTATTCGCGTCACACCGACATCAATCACAGTCGCTCCCGGTTTGACATGTGCCGCCGTCACCATACGAGCAGCACCAGCAGCAGCGATAATGATGTCAGCCTCGCGACAAACTTCAATCATGTCTTTGGTCGACTTATGCGCAACCGTCACGGTGGCGTCAGCACCACGCCTCACTAGCAATAACATTTGCGGCAACCCAACCAAAGCCGAGCGACCGATTACAACAACTCGCTTACCGACTGTTTCGATTTTGTACCGCTGAAGAATTCGAACAACTCCAAGTGGTGTGCATGGCACATGGCCCGGCAAATCTCGAACGAGACGACCCAACGAGCGTTCAGTTAGACCATCTACGTCTTTTTCGACTGGCAGCAATGCTAAAACTGCTTCAGTGTTGATGTGCTTAGGCAATGGCAACTGCACCAAAATTCCGTGCACAGTTTTGTCGGCAACCAACTCGCTGACTGCCTTTTCAACCTGAGCCTGAGTTGCATCAGCAGGCAGTTGCAAACCCTTTGACACCATGCCAGCCTCTTGAGCCTTTTTGTGTTTATTGGCTACATATATATGACTAGGTGGATCGTCGCCAATCAATACGGTCGCCAAACAAATTTTTGGGTTGCCGGCTGCAGCAATAGTCGCCTTTATCTTGGCAACCGTCTCATCTCGCAACTGCATGCCGTCAAGCAGCAATGCACCACCAGCAGTGCGCTTAACTTCCGAACTCATGAAAGTCCGACAATTTCACCGTTCGCATCGAAGTCAATAATCGCTGCAGCAGGCTTTGTGCCGAGTCCTGGCATGGTTCGCATGTCGCCACAAATTGGATAAACGAATCCGGCACCAATTGACGCCCGCACTTCACGCACATTCAACGTGTGACCCGTTGGGGCTCCACGCAGAGATGCATCACCAGAAATTGAAAGGTGTGTCTTGGCGACGCAAATCGGCAACTTGGCAAAACCGTTATCGGTATAAGTTTTGATTTGCTTGTTGGCAAGACTGGTGTATTCGACTTTCGCCGCGCCGTAGATAGTTGTCGCAATCTTCTCGATCTTTTCTTTGAGCGACGCTTCGTCTGGGTACAAGAAGTGAAATGTGTTCTTGTCGTTGCAAGCTTCGACAACTGCATTAGCCAAATCTGTGGCACCTGCACCACCATCGGCGAAGTGAGTGCAAACTGCAACTCGAGCGCCCGCTTCTTCGGCAATCTTGCGAATCGCGTCGTGCTCTGATTTGTGGTCAGTCGGAAAACTGTTGATTGCCACAACTGGCGAGACACCGTGCGCCTTGACGTTTTCAATTTGCTTCATCAAGTTCGCTGCACCTGCAATTACATCTGCTGGATTCTCTTTCAAAAGATCTTCTGGCAGCGCTTTGCCGGCGACGATCTTGTACTTACCTGAGTGAGCTTTCAACGCGCGCACGGTAGCAACGAGCACCGCCGCATCAGGCACGAGACCTGAAGCGCGACATTTGATGTTGAAGAATTTTTCTGCGCCCATGTCGGCGCCGAAACCTGCCTCGGTAATCAAATAGTCACCTGAGTGAATACCGATCAAGTCACCCACGATCGAAGAGTTGCCGTGCGCAATATTGCCAAACGGGCCGGCATGCACAATCACCGGAGTATTTTCAATCGTCTGCAACAAGTTCGGCTTGATTGCTTCACCCATGATCACTGCCATCGAGCCAGCACCGCTAAGTTGCTCTGCAGTCACCGGCTTGCCTTGCGAGTCATAGCCGACGACGATGCGGGCAAAGCGAGCACGCATATCTTCTTTTGAAGTTGCAAGCGCGAGAATCGCCATGACTTCTGATGCTGCTGTGATGTCGAAACCAGTCTGACGAACCACTCCGTCTTCTTTTGTTCCAAGACCGATGATCAAGTTTCGCATCGAGCGATCGTTGACGTCCATTACTCGACGCCAAGTGATGTTGTTCAAATCTAAATCGAGATCATTGCCTTGGTGCAAGTGGTTGTCGACCATTGCTGACAGCAAGTTGTGTGCAGCAGTCACAGCATGAAAGTCGCCCGTCAAGTGCAAGTTCAACAACTCCATTGGAATCACTTGGCTGTAGCCACCACCAGCAGCGCCACCTTTGATTCCGAAAGTTGGTCCCATGCTCGGCTGACGCAAACTGATCGTGGCTTTTTTGCCGATGTGCTTCATTGCTTGACCCAAACCCACAGTTGTGGTTGTCTTGCCTTCGCCAAGCGGTGTCGGCGTGATCGCCGTGACTACTACATACTTGGCTTTCGGGCGACTCTTCAACGAATCGATCGCGTCTAACGAAATTTTGGCGAGACTTTTGCCATACGGTTCGAGAAACTCGCTACCAATGCCCATTTGTGCAGCGATTTCTGTGAGCGGTTTGGCTGTTGCCTTGCGCGCGATTTCAAGATCTGATGGAAAACCCATTTTTGCCTTTTCTCTTATTTTTTGTTCAATTGATGCGACCTCCTACTCTACAGATCACTTTCTAGGTCCTGAAGTCGCTAAAGTAAAAATGTCATGGCAAAACACAAATTTGACCCTTACATGAGGTTGACCGAACCGATGGTTCGCGAAAACGGCGTTTTACGTGTTGCCACTTGGCAAGAAGCCCTCTCGAAAGCTGCCAAAGGATTGGCTACGACGAGAGACGCTTTCTCGCCGTCGGCAGTCGGCTTTTTCTCCTGCTCGAAGTCAACAAACGAGATGAACTTCATCGCTCAAAAATTTGCTCGCGCCGTAATCGGCACAAACAACATCGATTCATGTAATCGAACTTGACACGCACCCTCGGTGGTCGGTCTGGCCACCGTTTTTGGAGCAGGCGGAGGAACAAGTTCATACGCCGAAGTTGAAACTGCAGAAGTAGTAGTTCTTTGGGGCTCTAACGCCCGCGAAGCCCACCCGATTTATTTTCACCACGTCTTGCAGGGCGTTCGTAACGGCGCAAAACTTTTTGTCGTCGACCCACGTCGTACTGCATCTGCACAATTCTCCGACATGTGGCTTGGCTTGAATGTCGGCACCGACATCGCTCTTTCAAATACGATCGCCCGCGAAATCATTCATGCAGGTCTCGCGCATAAAGAGTTCATCGAAGGCAGCACGTCCAACTTCACCGAATATGCAAATTCAGTCGAACCCTGGACTCTTGAAGTTGGCAGCAAAGTTACTGGTGTGCCCGCCGAGGCGATTCGCGAACTTGCCCACGCTTTTGCCAAAGCCGGCAGTGCACAACTCTGCTGGACCCTCGGCATCACAGAACATCACAACGGGGTTGACAACGTTCTCTCGCTGATCAATTTGGCATTGCTTTGCGGTCATGTTGGTCGTCCAGGTGCAGGGCTCAGCCCGCTCCGCGGTCAAAACAATGTGCAAGGTGGTGGCGACATGGGAGCGTTGCCAAACAAGTTGCCGGGATTCCAAGACGTTGAAGACGATGTTGCCCGCGAAAAATTTAATCAAAAATGGAATTGCGTGATCCCACCAAAAAATGGCTGGAACTTGACCCAAATGTTCGAGGCAATGGAGCGCAAAGAGCTTCGCGCAGTTTTTGTAATCGGCGAAAACCCTGCGCAATCTGAAGCTGACGGTGCGCACGCCACTCACCTGCTTGAGAACCTCGACTTCCTCGTTGTGCAAGACCTTTTCTTGACCAAAACAGCGCAGCTCGCCGATGTTGTATTTCCTGGTTCAGCTTCGTGGTGTGAGAGTGACGGCACAGTCACTAACTCTGAGCGCCGCGTGCAGCGCGTGCGAAAAGCAATTAATTCGCCTGGAAACGCTCGCGACGACATTCAAATCATTCTTGACCTCGCCCGCGAGATGGGTCACGACTGGAAATATGAATCTTCTGAACAAATTTGGGACGAACTTCGCAGCCTTTCGCCAATGCACGCCGGCATGTCATACAAACGTTTGGCAGAACTTGGCGGCATTCAGTGGCCATGCTTCAGTGAAGACACGCTCGAGCCGTCGTTCTTGCACGGTCGCTTGTGGGACAAAGACCCGGCAAAGCGTGGTCGCCTCGCTCCATTCAGTGTCGTCGTCGACGAACCACCAGTTGAAGCGACATCACCTGAGTTTCCGTTGCGCTTGACAACTGGTCGCCGACTCGACTCATATAACACGGGCGTTCAAACTCGTGGCTTTGATAGCCCGCTTCGCTTCGGTGAAACCATTGATGTTTCTCCAGAAGACGCAGCGAATCTTGCAGTGCGAGATAGCGAAGTCGTACGGGTCAGCTCGTTGCGCGGCTCGCTTGAAGTGCCGGTGCGCATCGACAAAAACTTGCGTCCTGGTCTTGTGTTCATGACGATGCACTTTCCAGATCAGGTCAATACAAACTTGATCACAATTGACGCAACAGACCCGAAGTCAGGCACAGCCGAGTTCAAAGCAGCGGCTGTTCGCATTGATCGAATCAACGAGCGAGTACCAGTCGCCGGCGAATAAAAGTTAGTGCTCAGGCACTAAAACAAATTTGCCAAAATGCTTTTTCTCTAAAAACTCAGCCTGTGCTCTGGCAATATCTTTCAGAGCAAAAGTTTTCGCCACAACTGGCCTGATCTGACTTTTTTCAATATACGAAATCAGGTTCGGAAATACTGGCTCGTCCCACGCAGTACAACCAATCAGGGTTAAGTCTTTTAAATAAAAAGTTCGTAAATCTAATTCGACAATCGGTCCACCAATAGCCCCAGATGACGCATACCGCCCACCGCGACGCAGCACCTGAAGCGACGATGCAAAGTCTTTACCGCCGACGTTGTCAATCACAACATCAACTGCTTCATCTCCAAGTTCGTTAACTAAGTTCTTGCCTCGTTCGATTGCTCGGTCAGCCCCAAGTTCTAGAACTTGCTGTGTTTTTTTGCTGCCAACGATCGCTGTTACTTTTGCCCCGCGCAACTTTGCTAACTGCACGGCTGCCGAGCCGACACCACCAGAAGCGCCAGCGATCAAAACGTGTTCGCCAGAGACAACTTTTGCTCGATGCAGCATATTTTCTGCCGAGCCGTAGCTGCACGGAATCGAACCTAACTCGACATCGCTCCACTGCGATTGCACCACAAAAACTTCTGATGCACGAACTTTTACGTACTGCGCAAACGAACCGTCAAAGTCCGAGCCCATCCAGATGTTGCGCATCGAACTAAACCCGTCGGGGCGCATGCACGGTCTGACCAAAACTCGGGCACCAATCAGACTCTGATCAACATCTGACGCAACACCAACAACACGACCACAACAATCTGTGCCCTGAATAAAAGGAAAAGGCGTCGGCTCGCTCCACCCACCATCTGATTTCGGCAAATCACTCTGTCGAGCATCGCTCGCAATTTCGTTGGTACCCGAACTGACCGACGACGAATACCAACCCAACCGAGTATTGATCTCAGTGTTGTTTACACCTGCAGCCAAGACTTGCAACAGAATTTCGCCGCTTGCAACTTCAGGCAACGGCACATCACGATATTCGAGTTTGTCGTAGCCGCCATTGCCGGTTGTGACGATTGCTTTCATTTGCAGATGTTACGACTAATCAATCAACTCGTCAGTGCGCATACCTGCATGCTCAATGTGAATCGGCAAGACACGACCGTAAAGTTCTTTCGCGCGTTGCGGGCTACTGACCATTCCAGGCTCCGAAACATAACTGAAAATTGCGACATATCTTTTGCGCGGTCCACGCAGTGGCGCAACGCGATGAAGCGAATAGCGACCTTTGAAAATTTGTAAGTCACCTGGCTCAAGTAGAAGTGTTTTAATCAGATCTTTGTCGCCGTCCAAAACCCGTTCAACTTTTTCATAATTCTCTTCGGTTAACGAACGCACCATAGGGCTGTATTCAAACTCGCCACCCGATTCTGCATTTTGAATCGCCAGCGTCACCGTGAAATTATTAGTGTCGAAATGCCACGGAAATCCATTGCCTTCCTCCGCGAGATTTACGGTCACATCAGCAAGCGGGTCAGCGTATGGAAAAAATTTATCTTCTTGCAAAACTTCTTTGATGAACCGAGAAAAAGCCGGCCAGTCAAATATTTTTCGCAGGATGCTGTCAGCACCAAAGTTGTCGGCAGGCACAAAGGCATTTGAGCGATCAAAAAACCTTCGCAGCGGATGACTAGTCGGCAGATCTTCTCGATCCGCAGTGAAGTAAGGGTTCGTCCGAGTGAAGTTGCGATGTCCGAACTTCTCAACGCGGTCGCACTCGCCGACCAAATCGGCGATTCTTTCGGGTCTGAAAAAGCCTTTAAGCACAACGCAGCCGTCTGCCCTAATTGAACTCTGTGCACTTGTGACAACCTCGGCACGCTTCTGATTCGGTTCGGCGATCGGATACCGCGAAGTGTCAATATATTCGTCGTATTCGCTGTATTCCGTGTAAACCGTCAGATCATCCACTATTCAATAGTCGCACACCGACTCGGCTTACACGTATTTTCTTTAAAGCGTCTAGTTCCAGTAAGTCGCTAGATGGCTACTTTTAGTCGTAAAGTCAAAGACGCAATGGATCTCAAAATCGCCTCTGGAAAAGCAACAGCTGACGAGCGCGATGCAGTCGACTCGCTTCTCGGCCCCGCCCCTGAAACATCGCAAGGTGCCGAGCGCGATGCAGTTGGGCTGCGCGTTTCACACGGCGGCGAGTCGTTGCGCGAACTACGTCATCTGCTTTTGCCAGTACTGCACGCTGTAAACGATCGAGTCGGATTCATCAGTCGAGGCGCAATTAATTACATCTCACAGCGACTTGACGTCGCCCCAGCCGAAATTTATGGCGTGACTACTTTTTATGCGTTGTTCGACACCAACGAGCGACCAGCTCGACAAGTTCACGTTTGTGTTGACTTGGCGTGTCGTGCAATGGCCGGGTGTACAGAAAATAATTTGCCCGAAGGGTCAGTCGCTTCGCCTTGTCTTGGCACCTGCGAACGTGCCCCGGCAGTGCTTGTAATCGAGACCGGAGTTTCACCTCGTTTTGAAGTTCTTGCACCCGCAACTCGCAACGACATCGTCGAACTTGTTGCAGGAAAGTCAGCAGGCACAGAACAGCCGGTGAATGCTGGCGCTCCGCAAACCCCCGACAGTTCGCTGGTGCTTCTGACACGAGTCGGCATTGCCGACCCACTGAGCATTGACGACTACATCAAGCACAATGGCTTCACCGCGTTGCGTCGAGCGTTTGAAATTGGTCCAGAAAAAGTAATTAATGAAGTCACGGCATCTGGCTTGGTTGGCCGAGGTGGCGCCGCATTTCCAACCGGCAGAAAATGGGCGGCAGTTGCAAGTCAGCCCGTAAAGACTCGTTATCTAATTTGTAATGCCGACGAGTCAGAGCCTGGCACTTTCAAAGATCGGGTCATGCTTGAGGGCGACCCATTTGCCTTAGTCGAGTCAATGACGATCGCCGCATTTGCAACAGGTTGTCAGCACGGTTACATCTATTTGCGCGGTGAGTACCCACGCGCAATGCGACACCTAGAAAACGCGCTGAGTATCGCACGTAAAAAGAATTACCTCGGCGACAATATTTTGAATTCAGGTTTCAACTTCGAAATCACAATGTTCAAAGGTGCAGGCGCCTACATTTGCGGCGAAGAAACGGCAATCTTTAATTCAATTGAAGGCTTCCGTGGTGAACCGCGCAATAAGCCGCCGTTTCCAGTTGAAGTCGGACTCTTCGGCAAACCGACTGTTGTCAATAACGTCGAAACACTTCTCAACGTTTTGCCAATTATTCAGAGCACGGGCGAAAAATATGCCTCGTGGGGCTCAACTGGCTCAAAGGGCAAAAAACTTTTCTGCGTCTCAGGCGCGGTCAAAACACCGGGTGTCTACGAAGTTACATTCGGCGCAACTTTGCGTCAATTGATAGAACTTGCGGGCGGTCTTAAAACAGGTTCATCAATTCAGGCAATTCTTCTTGGCGGAGCCGCCGGTGGTTTCGTTGGGCCCGAAGACCTTGATCTTGAATTAACAATTGAGGCTGCAAGGGCCGCCGGCACGACACTTGGCTCAGGCGTCATCATGGTTCTAGATCAAACTGTCGACATGGTTGACCAGTTGCAAAGAATCGCCGCGTTCTTCAGAGACGAATCATGCGGACAATGCGTGCCGTGTCGCGTCGGTACTGTTCGCCAACAAGAAGCACTCGCCCGTCTTGTTAAATCATCTGGTACAGCGAGCGCTTCAGTCGATCTGCAACTGTTGCGCGACTTGGGCCAAGTGATGCGCGACGCAAGCATCTGTGGTCTGGGTCAAACGGCCCACAATGCCATTGACTCTGCTCTTACTCGGCTTAAGGTGTTTTCGGCATGAGCACACAAGTAACTTCTGGTTTACAAGTTCGCAAAAGCGTTGAACTTACAATTGACGGCAAAAAAATAACCACCCCCGAAGGCTCGACACTTTTAGATGCCTGTCGCGCATCAGGCAAGGACATCCCCACTCTTTGCTACGGCGACACGATCACACCGAAAAATGCATGTCGCGTGTGCATGGTTGAACTTGAGGGATCTCGAACCCTCGTGCCGAGTTGCTCGCGCAAAGTTGAACCCGGCATGGTCGTAAATACTGACAACGATCGCACCCGCCTCAGCCGCAAACTCGTGCTCGAACTTCTCGGATCTTCAGTTGATCTATCGCTGACAAAAAATGTCGCACGTTGGAACGAAAGTTACGGAGCAGAACCACTGCGTTTCGGTTCACCATCTTTTCATCACAACGATCGCGATGAGGCTGTAACCGGTCACCATCACGCACCTGACGGAAAGACTGCCGAGACGGTCCATCAACCAGTAAAGATCGACAACTCGCTCTACATTCGCGATTACTCGAAGTGCATTTTGTGTTATCAGTGCGTTGATGCCTGTGGCGAACAGTGGCAGAACACATTTGCAATCACAACTGCCGGTCGCGGGTTTGATGCTCGAATCTCAACCGAATTTGCAGTTGATCTCACCGATTCGGCCTGTGTGTATTGCGGAAACTGTATTCAAGTTTGCCCGACTGGTGCATTGATGTTTACGACTGAATACGAAATGCGCGAAGCGGGCACATGGCACGAAGAGGAACAAACACAGACAGAAACAATCTGTCCGTACTGTGGCGTGGGTTGCGCGCTCACCTTGCATGTACAAGACAACACAATCGTCAAAGTCAGCTCACCCAGCGATCACTCGGTAACCCACGGTAATTTGTGCATCAAAGGTCGATTTGGTTTTCAGCACGTTCAAAATAATAAAATCGACTAATGAATTCGCTCGGTAAACGTCTACCGATTGTCGACATCGCCCCGCTGGGCAGTAAATCAATAGATACAGCCGAATATCTCAAATCGGCGCAAGATCTTTATTCGGCACTAAGCGAGATCGGCTTTGCTGTGATTATCAATCACGGTGTCGACACAAAAATCATCTCCGAGATGCGCGATGCGGTAGCGACAGTCTTTTCAACATCGCGAGAAGTGTTGCTGCAAGACATGGTCGTCAAAGGCAACTACCGCGGCTTTGTGCCGTTGGGTTATTTCACACCAAACTCAGGTCAAGGCAAAGCCGACCAATATGAAGCTTGGAAACTGCACAACGAAACTGACCCGAATGACCCGATTTGCGAAGCGAGTCATTTATATGGCCCCAACAAGTGGCCCCGCATAAACCATGACATTCAAACACCAGTCATGCGTTACTGGCAGGCGCTAACAGGTGTTTGTGAGAATTTGATTGTTGCACTGTGCACTCAACTTGATGTTGACCCGAATCAAATACTTTCTTGCATGACAAACCCGCTCACAAATATGACTCTGCTCAACTATCCACCCATGCCACCCCAAAGCGACCAATGGGGCATTCATCCGCATAAAGACTTCAACTTGATGACACTGTTGGCTCACGACCCTGTTGGTGGGCTTGAAGTTCGCAATCGCAATGATGAGTGGATCACTGCCGATTGTCCGCCAGACGCAATGGTGCTTAATGTTGGAGACATGCTCGAACTTTGGAGTGGTGGTCGCCTTATCTCGACCCCACATCGCGTTTTCAATAGTTCTGGCAAACCACGACAATCTTTTCCATTTTTTTCGAAACCCCGTTTTGATGTTGTGATTCAACCATTAGTTAAACCAATTGAAGGTTTTGAGCGCCTGCCACTGCATGTGGGCACATCAGCTGCCGATATTTGGTATTCGAATTGGCCAGACACCGTCTCAACAGACCCCGCTCAGGTTCTTGGCGAGTTCAACGCCTCATGACAAAAGCAAAGCGCGGTCGAAGCTTTGAAAAGTCTGCCGAAAATACCGTAACTACTAGCGAAGGTTTCGTTGCCCACCGCGATTTAGTTGATCATTCAAGTCGCCTGAAAAAGAACTTCTATCAAGTTGGAGAAAAAGTTTCGTGCTTGGTTGGCAATGGACTTTCTAACCAGACTTTTATTGACGCCCCAGAAGGAATCATCGCCATTGATACTGGCGAGTCAAACGAAGAGATGATGGCCGCGATGGCGCAGTTGCAACAGCGAACTGCAAAACCGATCGTTGCTGTTCTTTATACACATTTTCATTACGTTGCAGGAACCCAAGCTGTGCTTGATGCATTTCCAGATCAAAAAATAAAGATCTACGGTCACGAAAAGATCGCCTACAACCGTGTTCGTACCGCAACTGAAATCGCCCCTGCATACAGTCGCGGTCTTGTCGAACAATTCGCCATCACCCTGCCTACAGAAGGCAAAGACGGAAACGTCAACGTGGGTCTTGGTCGTTTTTATCGCAACCCTGAGCACAAGACACAAACCAACGGCTTTATTGCACCTACTGAAACTTTTAATAGTGCATGCACTTTGAAAGTTGCCGGACTTGAGATCGATGTAATGCCAGCCCCGTCAGACGCTGACGACTCGGTCACTTATTGGTTTAAATCGCTTGGCTGTGCGGTAAACAATCTCGTCTGGCCAGTGCTCTTCAACGTTTTTGCTATTCGTGGCGAAGAATACCGCGACCCACGAATTCTCTTGACCGGCATCGATCATTTGCTGTCGCTCTCAGCAAAGCATTTAGTCGGTGCACACGGCATGCCAATTAGTGGTGAGCAAGAAATCTGTGAGCGGGTCACAAAGTACCGCGACTCAATTCAATTTTTATGGGATCAAACAGTGCGACTCACTAATCGTGGCTACACAAGCGTTGAATTGGCCCATTCAATTCGCCTGCCAGAGTTTTATGACGATGACAACTTAACTTCTGAGTTTTACGGCGTCGCCGAGCACCATGTGCGCCAAATCCGCAGCGGACTGCTCGGGTGGTTTGACGGAGACGAAGCAAACCTATTTCCTCTGCCGCGAATTGAACATTCAGATCGAATGATCGCGGGCTTTGGTGGCCGTGAGAAGGTTCGCCAGCAGACGCGCGATGCGATTGATAATGACGATCTTCGCTGGGCCTGCGAACTTGGCTCATGGCTAGTCAACAGCACTGATGTCGAAAATTCTGACAAAATGCTGTTATCGAGCGTGCTTCGTTTGATTGCCCAGCGAACAACAGCAGCCAATATTCGCAACTGGTGTTTGGCTCGCGCCCGACACCTAGACGAGACGTTTGACCTCACACGGTTTAACCGTCATCGAGTTTCAAAAAAACAAGTCATCGCATCGCCTGTTGGCAATTCTTTAAGCGCACTGCGAGTGCTGCTGATTCCCGAGCGCGCAACGCGAGTTGAAACCCACATTGCGTTTAATTTCTCGGGCCACAAAATGTCGGGTTTGCATATTAGAAATTGTGTTGCCGTGCCAACGAACGGTGTCGGCGCCGAGATTGCAGTCAATTGCACCCCAGAAATTTGGGCCGACATTATCTCGGGTGATCTCAAACTTTCTGTTGCAGTCGAGACGAATGCACTAACTGTCACCGGAGATAAATATCGGGCTCTTGAGGCACTTCAAGTCTTCGACGTTGAGAATTTGCAGTCGTGACAAAACTGCCGAACGCGACACCTGAGTTTTCAGGAAGCATCTCAAAAACAATTCCCCAGTCCACCCCGAGAAAACTCACGGCACCGCAAGCACCAAAAGGTGCGCCAAACGTTTTGTTGATCATGCTCGACGATGTCGGGTTTGGCTCGTTCGGCAATTTTGGTGGCCCCGTCGACACGCCAGGACTAAACAAAATTGCCAAGAATGGTCTGCGCTACAACCAATTTCATACGACGGCTCTTTGCTCGCCGACTCGAGCAGCACTTCTTACTGGTCGCAACCATCACACCGTGCACATGGGTGGCATAACCGAAATTGCAAATTCATTTCCTGGCTACGACAGTGCGATTCCGCCAGAGTCAGCAACGATTGCTCAAGTGCTGCGGATGTCGGGCTACAGCACAGCATGTTTTGGAAAATGGCACTTGACCCCATCATGGGAGCAAAGTCCGGCGGGGCCATTTGATCGTTGGCCAACAGGAATGGGATTTGATCGCTTCTACGGAATCATGGGTGCAGAGTCATCGCAATATGAACCGCCTGTTTACGATCAGACAACTGCGATCGCACCGCACATAGGCAAACCTGAATATCACCTGACAGAAGATTTGGCAGATCAAACCATCAATTGGATGCAACGTCAGAAAGCGTCATCGCCGAACAAACCATTTTTTTGTTATTTTTCGACTCCTGCAGTGCACGCGCCGCACCATGTGCCACGCGAATGGATTGAAAAGTACAAGGGCAAGTTTGATCGCGGCTGGGACAGCCTGCGCAGCGAAATTTACGAACGTCAACTAAAACTTGGTGTGATTCCTCAGGGCACAGCGTTAACCAAACGACCCGAACAAATACCAGCGTGGGATGAATACCCCGAGCGCTATCGACCAGTCGCCCAACGCTTGATGGAGACCTTTGCTGGTTTCCTCGCGCACACCGATGCTCAGATCGCTCGAGTAATTGATGCCCTTGATGATCTGAATATTGCCGAGAATACGTTGGTCGTTTACATAACTGGCGACAACGGAGCAAGCGCTGAAGGCACAATTCACGGTGCATGGAGTGCTCCTTCATTTCAAAACGGCGTACCCGAAGATCCTGAGTGGCTGCTCGATCACATCGATGATTTCGGCACTGCTCGCTGCGAGAACCACTTCAATGTCGGCTGGGCATGGGCACTTGACTCTCCATTTCAATGGATGAAGCAAGTCGCTTCTCACTTTGGTGGCACCCGCAATGCAATTGCCATTTCGTGGCCGAAGAACATCAAGGCTGCAGGTGAATTGCGAACACAGTTTCATCACGTCATCGACATAGCACCAACAATTTATGAAATAGCTGGCATTGAAGCCCCAGAGTTTGTCAATGGCATCAAGCAAATGCCGATTCACGGAACTTCAATGACTTATTCGTTTGAAAGTGCTTCATCACCAAGCACACACAAGACGCAATATTTCGAAATCTTGGGCAACCGAGCGATGTATCACGAGGGCTGGATTGCGTCTTGCTTTCACGGTCGCCTGCCATGGATTCGACTGCAGGGTTTCGAATTTGACGGACCGCAAGAAGTTTGGGAGCTGTACAACATTGCCGAAGACTTCTCGCAGGCTGTTGATCTCGCAAAGTCTGAACCCAAGAAACTAAAAGAGTTACAAGACCTCTTTGAGCGTCACGCCAAAGAGTTCGGCATCTACCCGCTTCGCGACCCAGGCTCACCGCGCCACGGAGACTTTGCCGTGCCCCACTCACTAGATGGTTTCAACAAAATCAAATACACGACTGCCCACACCCGAATGCCAGAAAGCTCGGTGATCAATTTAAAAAATTGTTCATATCGAATTACTGCTGAAATCAAAGTTACGAGCAAGAGCGACTCGGGAGTCATTGCATGTCAAGGCGGCAACATGGCTGGTTGGTCGCTCTACTTAGACGAACAAACGAAGCCTGTGTTCCACTACAACCTGTTCGGTCATGAACAATTTTCATTTAAAGGCGAGACGCCCCTCAAATTAGGTAATCAAAGCATTGAAGTTTTGTTCGCTTACGACGGCGGCTTTGGTGCAGGCGGAACTATCTCGCTTTCGGTCAACGGGTCTGAAGTGAGCCGTGGTCAAATTACAAAAACAGTGCCTCTCGTGTTTTCAATGAGTGGCGAAACATTTGATGTCGGAATAGACACTGGCTCACCTGTCGGACCATATCGCCACAACTTTGAATGCACCGCACAAATTGAAAGTGTGACACTTGAAC
>OCVQ010000234.1_pt1 | contig 49949 bp, 68 predicted proteins | sample 1539061 | NCBI WGS metagenome assembly OCVQ01 (sample SAMEA3355526, study PRJEB22509) | marine metagenome | biome: marine; feature: river plume; material: water | place: USA | collected 2010-08-08 | depth 0.5 m | reverse complement strand
ACATATTATTCTGAAGAAAAATAAATAAAATGAATCAAATAAATAGAGTATCTGACGATAGGTTAGTTAGGTTAATTCCGTTCTTACCTAAAGGCTATTATGCAAGTAATACATCTTACTACCCATTATGGGAGTATACAATATCAACGCCATGCGGGAATGATATAATTTTAACAAGAAGTGAAGATAAGAGATATTGGTACTATGCAGCATCTACCTTTTTATCTGAAATATTAACTAAATAACTAACTAACTAAATAACTAATAAAATGAGTATAATAAATAAAGTAATTGAAGAATTGACAAACATTAGCGAAAAGATAAACGAATTGAACTCGTTAATAGATGAGCAAACAATCACTATCTTAGATTTACGAGATGATAACGAAGTGATGAATGATTTATGTGAAGACCACACCGATACAATAAGAGTATTAGCCAATACAATAGAAAGATTAAACATAGAGAAAGAAAGCAATCTATCAACTATCAAACACTTGAGAGATGACAGGAGATCACAAGATAGAAGAATACAAGAATTAACAACTAAAACAAAATAAAATACCGAAAACCTGGAGCGTGTACCTAATAATACGGTGCACGCTCTATATAAAAGTATAAAAAAACGTTATTACTCTTATTTTCAGAACTTAATACCTCAAGAAAAACAGGATCTACCTTTACCCCATCCTGAAATTTTTTTCGATTCATTTCCAAAAAGGGTAGGGTAAAAAAACGCTATATGTGGTGGTTGTACTGCTATATTCAGTGTATTTAGAATATAATATTGTGTATTGGGTAGTATTGCGAACTATATATTTTGGCTTGCATTTGCCAGGAATTGCTATATATTGGAATTTGGTCTTAATATTGCGAGGGTTGTATAAAAAAGCCCCACCAAATATTATTCGGTAGGGCGTCTGAAATTTTTTGCATTTCATTTTTGAATTCCGTATTTATGCTTTTACGACTTCAATGTTCAAGGTATTCATCTATCTCTACCTTTATAGAATCTATACTATCACCGCATAGTTGATTGTGGTTATCGCAATCATTTGAATCCCAAGCAACGTAATTGCCTTTAAACCATTCTTCTTCTATCTTCCATCCTTTATATACCATAATATTGTATTTAATTTATTGTTTTAGTAATTATATGTTTTTCAGAATATGGAGTTATACTTCTTGATTGGCTGGTGTATCATATCCATCCTAGATCCTTTAATTATTCCTTGTGGCTTTATATACTTCCGCTCTTTGCTTTCTGCCCTAGTCTTTATTTGTGGGACTATGAATTTAGGTAGTGGTTTCAGTTTGCTGATTTTCTCAGCTACCGTTTTTGTTTTGATAAGTCTGTACTTTCCGCAGATGTAGCTTACTCGCTTTCTTGAAATACCTAGATGCTTTGCTATTTCAGGATTGGTTTGTGTTTGGTAGTTTTTTACAATGTAGTCTACCTCCTCTTCTGATAGCCTTTTGGAGTCTCCTGTACTTCCTAACTTATACTCTAGTCCTTCTCTAGCAATGAACGATCTTACTTTCCCTATAGATACTTTTGTGTGTCCTACTATTTCTTTTACTGTCAGTTTCATGCAGTTTTTTCTGATAAACACTTCATTCTCTTTACTTAATATATTTTTTTTTGATTTCATATTTGGTTATTGTTTTTCAGTTTATTATATTCGTGTATGTATTTAATAATTATAATCCTATCGTTTGCTGGCGCAATGTTGTCTGCCATATTTTCAATTTCTAAATCAGCCTCTGATTCTTTTAATGAATACGAAGTACCTGAAGATGCTCTCGAAGAGTACTACAGGACTGATTTTAGGAACTACTAGATTAGTATTGATTGCACTGAGTAGTGAAAGTGTCGCTGCCTATAATTTGAGTTGTTTCATCGCATAAACATCCGTATTCTGTTATGGCGTAAGTATATACAGAATACTCTACTCCATTCAACAATGTTACTTCCTCGCAAGTGGTATTTACAAGTACACAGCTATTAAAAGAAAATAATAATCCAAGTAGTGCGGTTAGTTTTACTAGTTTTTTCATAATTAATGTTTTGATTTAGTTAATATAAAACAAATATATGATAAAATTTCCAAAATTCCAAGCATAAAACCAATTATATCATTATTCAAAATAAGATTCTGTATCTAAGATCATTTTAAGTGTAAAATATTGTTATACCTTTGTATTTAAGTCGATGGGTAGACTTTAATTATTTATAAAAAATTAAATTTTACTTACGATGATTAATTTGAGTACATTAATACTTTGCGGAGCTCCAAATACCGTAATTCCAGATATCCCTACTTCCGCTTGTGAGCATTTCGGAAAAGTCCAACGTATAATCTTCCAAAGATGTAAAAATGGAGCTACAGCTAACACTATACCAGCTGGTAGTGGAGCAGGAGGTGCAGGAGTTTTAGCTACATGGCAAGCATTAACTGCTGCTACTGATGGAACAAAAGCTCAATTTAGCCCATTCACAGAATCACCAGCATTTACAGATGGTACAGTTAGAACTGCAAGAGGAGGAAATGATTCTTACGGTGGTGTACCAATTAGTTTAGGTTACGAGCCAACAGAGTTTGAAGCTCAAATATTGAGTGCAAGACAAGATGTAATTGCAGCATTAAAGTTGTTAAGAAACGAGGATGCATATAATCTTGGAGTATATCTAATATCTGCTGATGGAAAACTTATGGCTAATGTAGATGATGTTGCAACACCAACTACATTATCACCTATTCCAATTCAGCAGTTTAACATAGGAAACAAAGTTGCTGGAGGTTACGATGATGTAGATTACAATGCTCTTTCATTTCAACTTGAAGACAACTGGTCTAACACAGTTGCAACAATACCAGCTACAGACTTTGCATTTGACTTACTGACTTACGCATAATAGTTAACTATGGCTAAGAAAATAAAATTTTTATTGACTCATCCGATACAAGGGGATTGTATTACTGATAAGGTTCATGCCGAAAGAATAATGGCAAAGAATATTGACGGAGGGTGGTCATGGATTCAACCAAAAGCTAAGAAAGATGGTAACAGTAAATCAACTCAAGGCGAAACTGGAGAGTCCAAAGAACAAACTGGCTCTTCAGAGAGCAGCTAGACACGAAGAACGAATAAGGTTTCATGTAGATGCACATCAAGGAGCTACTCAGAGTCATGCTTTGAAGAGCTTCTTGAAGAGCGTAGACAGAAGACTTCCGAAAGATAAGGCTCAAAACTTTAGGTCTTACTTAGATTTCCCTATAGATACTGTTTCACTTACAGGTGAATCATTTAATCTATTGGAGAAAGTCTATGATGGGAGAGATCCTGTTTACCATTGCCATTTTACGGACAATGATATTGAGGAGGATTGGATGAGGTATCGCATTGATACTTTAGACAGTAAGACGTTCTGGCGTAGAGATGCATGGAGTAAACTCAAAAGTAGGCACAATAGCGTAATGGTTGTTGATTTGCCTGCGGAGCAAGAAGGTTTGCGACCAGAGCCATATGTTTATTTTGTTGATGTTACGAGTGTTATAGATTACGCAGGAGCAGACGATCAATTTGATTGGTTAGTATACAGCATAGGAGATTCAAAGTATGTCCATGTAGATGATACTCACTTTCAAGTTTTCGAGATGTTTGTTGGGGACTTATATGCTAAAGAGCTATCAAGTTCAGAGCATGGATTAGGCAGGTGTCCTGCTAGATTCTTCCTTACTGATCATTTGAAAGACGGAGAAAAAGGCGTTATGCGTTCACCTATTAGTGGTGAGGTAGGCAATTTGGACTACTTACAGTTTATTATGACTAGCAAGAAGATTGCAGATAGTCATGGTAGCTTCCCTATTTATTGGCAGTATACACAAGAGTGTGACTTTACTAGGGAGCATCACAACGGTGGAAATGTAAGTTGTAGCGGTGGATACTTAGTTACAAGCGAAGGCATTAATGTAATGAGAGGAGATTCGCCAGAGCAATGTCCAGTGTGTGTTGAAAGTAGCCTTACAGGTGCAGGTAGTCTTATAGAGGTTGATCCACCTAGCAGTAAAGATGATCCTTTAATTACACCACCAGCAGGAATTATTCAGACTGATGTACTTACATTAAAGTATCTTGTTGAAGAGGAGACAAGGAGGCGCAGGCATTTTATAACTGCCGTTACAGGGAATCCAATAGAGGTTACAAGTGACCAAGCGGTTAATGTTACTCAGGTAATGAGTTTGATGGAGCAAGGTAAAGCTGCTATACTGAAGGTTAAGCGTTCTTTAGAGCAAGCACATCAATGGGTTGACACTACTATATGCGAACTTAGATACGGAAACTTCTTTACCAATTGCAGTGTAAATTATGGTACAGAGTTCTTTATGGTAAGTGCAGACATGATGCTGAATCTTTACATAGAGGCACGAGCTAAAAAACTTGATGGTACTATACTAGATGGTTTGTTAGATCAGTACTATGAGACTAAGCATAGACACGCTCCAGAGAAGATACAGAGAGAAAAGGTTATTAGTCACGTTGATCCTTTCAGGCACTTATGGGAAGATGCTGTCACAAAGATGTATTCTTCTGGATACATAGATTTCAAGGACTACATGACAAAGGTTAACTTGACAAGTTATATAAAAAGGTTTGAGAGAGAGAATGGTGACATAACGCACTTTGCTAGTCAAGCATATGACGATTACGGAATTAAATTATCTTTTGATAGAAAAATAGCTAGGATTAGAGATGTAATTAAAACATACATTGATGATCCTAAACAAATCATTATTGAAGAACCATTAAATAACACAGAAAATGAGTGATGAAAAAGTTGTAAAAAAACCAATCAAAAAGGCTGAGCCTGTGGTAGTTAAAAAGACTACAGACAAGGTTATACTTGAGATTGAAAGAATCGAATATGCGCCTGCTATTGGAAATCAACCACCAAAAAAGAAGTCTAATCCTTACAGGTACATTACTGATTCAAGATCATTTGAGACTAACTTTTTAAAGTACCACCGTACACAAGGGCTTACGATTACAAAGGTAATCTCTATGCCAGATCGAATAAAATTTGATCACAAGAAGTACCTATCAGAATTGAAATAATATTATTAATTAAACATAAAGAGTAAATGTTAAATAAGGATATCATATTGCAGCAGGAAGTATTAAAAGATCTTACTGCTGAACAAGTTCAAGCGATTGAGACATTATCTAAGAATGATGAGAATATAGTTTTAGGTGAAAAAACTGGAAGAGATGCACAAGGTATAGAGACTGACGTTCTTGAAGCGACAGGAATACCAAAGAATCAAGGGGAGAAGTATTACGACTACATGAAAAGAGCGTTTGCTGACTATAAGAATCAGATAGACACACTTTCTAGTACAAATGATACTCTCACAACACAGTTAGCTGATGGAGGAGGCAATAAAGTTTCTTCTTCTCAATTGGATGCTGCGAAACAAGAGTTAATTGATGCTAACACAAGGATAGAGGCATTTAATACTCAAATTTCTAATCTTGAATCTGATTTTGCAGCTCAACTTGCTGAAAGGGACAAGGCATCATTAATGCTAGGACTAAAAAGTGAGATAAGTGGTGCTACTGCTGGATTGAAGCCTAAGTCTGGTTATGGAGAGGATGAGTTCCTTGACATAGTTCAGATGAAAACAGACAGGCTACTACAAACGCATGAAGTAGAAAACATTGGAACGGCAACAGAGCCTATATACCAATGGAGAGACAAAGCAGGTAAGTTACTTGTTAATCCACAGAATGCCAATAACCCATATTCGACTAAAGAGTTGATAATGAGAGAGGTTGGCAACTATGTAGATGCAGGAAAAAAGAGTAGCGGTACTGGATTGAAAGGAGCAGAGTCTAGGACTCAGAGTCTTGGATCTGCTAGCACTAAGGATGAGGCAAGAATAGCTATTGAAGCTGACTTAGCTAGTAGAGGTATTGCTAAAGGTGGAGATAAGTACCAAGCTGCTTTTGCTGAAATGTATAATACGCCAGAGGTGAAAGCTTTACCAATGGGATAAACGATGAAAACGCAACAAGTAAAAGGGGTCATTACTGCGAAATATTTTTTTTAATCAATAAATACTTGATACTATGTTATTAGCAACATTATCACAAGAATTTCGATCAATGAACCCTGAATTTGATAGCAACGAAATTAGAATTACTAGAGCAGGGGCTTTTAATACATTTGCAAGACAGTCACAAGGAGCAATGTCATTTATCACTGAAGACTTACGCCAGAAGGCAGGAGTTAGTATGGGTAGATCATTGAAGATGCCAGTCCTCAACTACAAGGATGTGACAATTAGGTCTACTAGACCAATCACTATCGCTGCTGACGAGAACACTTCAGCATTCTATACTGTTTCGTTTACAACTTTAGCTTATGGCTTTAAGATGTATCCAAGACAACACTTTAACAATGATATTGACTATCAAATGGACTTTAACCACAAGATGAGAGCATTCATCTCTAAGTTAATGTCTACTCTTGATGGAATGGCAGTTACTGCATTAGATGCAGGTAAGACTCAGATTATTGGTGGAGTAGAGGGAGGTGCAAACGCTTCTGGAGTAACTACTATTGGTGGTCACGAATGGGAAGAAGATGTAGTTTCTGAGACAGGTGTAGGAGCTAAACTGAAAGATTCAGTTATACTTCATGACTTAGGATCAATCATGATTGCTAACGATTTTGAGCCAAACAGAATGGACATCGTAGGTAATCAAGGTATGAGATCTATAGCTAGTAGAATGGAAGGATTTGGTACTTACAACAGTGAGAACAGAGCATTCCTTCTTGATGGTTACAACTGGTCATTCTCTAATGCCATTTCAAATGCAACAGGAAAAGCTGCAACAGCTTATGCTATAGAAGATGGAACATTAGGTATGCTTACTAGAGTTGAGCCAGATGCAATATTCGGAACTACTACAGGAGACGGTCACAGATGGGGTCAAATAAACCTTGCTGGATTAAACTTTAACGTAGGTACTTACGAGTACGATGAAGTAGTGTCTTTAGCAGACGGTGAGGCAAATGATCTAGGAGCAGGTACTGAGTACTTAACTAGAACTAAAATGGAGGTAGTTGACTTCGCATTTGACATTGCTTTATTCGCAAAGTACAATAGTGCGCCAGCTACTATACCATCTGGAATTGTTAAGTTTGATATTGCAGTTTAAGACTGATATTCTTTTTCAATTTTGATATTTAAGGTGAAGGGGCAAGCCTAGTTATAGGTTAGCCCCTTTTTTAATTTAACAACATCATGGACATAACACAACTCAAAAAAGACTTCCTATCGGTAAACGGATGGAAGCAAAACAGAAATCCTAGTGGGATGCAGATTACTGATATGCTTACTAGCGATAGTGGGTTGTGGTTTAATGACATTCATCCAATGTTGACTTACTCTAATATAGAGTGCTTGATTGATGATGATAGTGAATATGTATACCCAGCGTTTGATGCATCAAAATTGGATTATGCAATAGGAAACTTAGTTAGTGACGGAGGTTCTTTATTTAGGCGTATAGCTGTGTCTGCTATCTCAAAGCCAACAACCGATACATTATATTGGGAAGCTTATGATCATGCAACAGCGTGGCTCAGAGAGAAGACTGAAGGTGCTATTGGTGATGTTATATCTGACTGGAAGACACTTAGGGCTACAACATTGGGAGCAAGGAATTTATTGGGCAATGGTAGACTATTTACTAATATAATGATTGGAGATCCTTACGTTCTTAGCAATAAGGTTGTAGGGCATTACTTTAGCTTACCTTATAGCAGTGGATTAAAAACTTCTATAAATAAAATAGCTACTCACTTTACGGAGGCTCAAGTATTAACTTTGAAGTTATTTAAGTTTGGTAACTTATACCCAATTCAAACTATAAGTCTAAATTATACTACTCCAAATCAAGAGCAGTGGCATGACATAACATTAAATTTAGAATCTGATTCCAAGTATTATTTAGTTTATGACGAAACAGCAATAAGTGGAGTTCCTGTAACTAGTCACTTTGGTGGAACTTGGAGTATGGGGAAATATGTAAAAGTCACTGGATTTAAGGCTGATCAAGGTTTTAATGAGACATGGGACACTGACTTTAATGATTGGACTAACGAGAGTAACTTTGGTCTAAACTTTGACTTCAATGTAACTTGCGATCCTACAGACTTCCTTGTAGAACAAAAAATTCTATTTGCTGACTGTTTATACTACAGAATGGGTGTAAATATGCTGAAAGAGATGGCTTATAATGCAGGAGTAAAGATTAGCCGACATACTAGAAATATGGAATGGAATAAGAATGAGATCCTGTTTGCTATAGAAGGTAATCCAGACGGACATAAGAACGGAATTGTATATGAGTACAATCGTAGACTCAGTACATTGAATGTTGATTTGAGTGGCATGGACAGAGTTTGTCAAGGCTGCGTTAAGCAAAAAGTGAGAAACAGTGCAATCAAGTGATCCATTAGCGAAAATAGACTCTTTAATTGAGTCTATTGAGGAATTCAGTCCAGAAGCTACTGTACTTACCGTAGTCATGGATAACTTTTACGAGGAGGTAAAGAAGATGAACTCTGAACGTATAAGTGAGAAAAGTATGTATGTCTCTGGTAGGACTATTACTCCAAAGTACCATCCATACACTGCTGCTAGAAAAAAAACTTATACTCCAGACTTGTATGAAACAGGAGCATTCTCAAGATCGGTTGAATTAGTTCATGACAATAAACAATCTTTAGATGGAGGTTCAATTGAAATATTCAATACTGATAGTAAGTATCAATCAGGACTGTTATCTAAGTATGAGGATGATGGGGAATTATTTGGACTTACGGAAAATGACAAAGCTTTATTATCAGAAATGGTTAAGCCTATATTAATTAATAAGTTTAGAAAAACAGTAGTATGATGATGAATATAGTAGAACCTAAACTAGCAGATTTAATTTGCTTTGAGGTTGCAGAAGCATTTAAGTGCGAACTTACTTGGCTAACAAATTCTTATGGTAAAGTTGAAAAGAGGGAGCGTGGATTTGGATCTAATAAGTATATAGAAAGGACTAAAAGAAGGTTTTATCCTGCTGTACCATTAGACAATTATAAGTACTTAGAGCTGTTTCCAAACTCAGATCTTGGCAATTTTATGTACATGGATTTTAAGAGGCAGTATATTAAAGATATAGGTTCTAATATGTTAAAAGGAACTTATGAAATAGGTATGGTATTTTGGTTTGATTTTACAGATATTTATGGATCTGATTCTGAAATAAAGACTAAGGAAAACGTAAAGTACGAGGTTTTATCTGCGATAAAGAATTACTCATGGAAAAACTTAAAGATAAAAATATTAGGCTTTCAAGATAGAGTAGAGGACATTTACAATGGATATTTTTATGAAGAATTAGAGGAACAGTCGTATATGAGACCTTATGGTGGATTTAGGCTGAACATAGAAGTAGAGACATCAACTTTCTGCATTTAATTTAATAATGGGCTTTTATAAAACATGAATAATCATGGATAATAGTGTAATAGTAGGAGGGTTAAGTGCATTAGGTACTTTTATAGCGACAATATGGGGTAAGGAAGGTTGGAATTTCTTAATAAAAAAACAAGAGATTGAGGCAGAAGTTAGCTGTAAAGAAAAGATAGCAAAGCTAGAGATGGAGATAGCTAATGAGCGGCATAGAACATCTCAAATAGTAACTGGTGTAGATATGATGTTGACTATGTTTGAAGATGAATTTGGAAGTGATAGCAGATATACAAATGTTATTTTAAAGGTTAGAGAATTTATAAAAGAATAAATAGAATTAGTATCTTAGCAACAAATAAAATTGTTTAGCATGAGAAAGGAAAAGCACAATGGGTTAGTGATTGAAATTTATGACAGTATAGAGGAAAGACCTGCGTATCGCCACATGAACTTCAATAAAAATCTCATGATAGAAGCTGGAGTGGGATCTGACTTAAATGCTTACTATGCTAAACAGGCTAATATAATTGCTCATATAGAGAAAGGAAATAAGGTAGAGGCTAGGCAAGAGATGGAGAATTTAAGGCAGAACCTTGCATTTATAATGCAGAATGTATCACCTAAAATGATTGCGTTTTGCTACATTATACATTCAATCAATGGCAAGAAGGTTGGGTTTATGACTGACGATAAGGCTCAAGAATTAATAGATAATGTTTTAAATAAGGTAAAGGTTGGATTTATAGATAGAATACTTGATTCTGTTAAAAAAAAAACGAATTTGAGTTCTCTCATTACTTCCCAGAGTTAGGCTCTAGTACAAAGAACTTAGAATATTTAAGTAACTTGAAGAAAAGGGCTATGCTTCAACTAGATAAGATACAAGGTGGTCTTGTAGATGAAGAGATAGAGAAGATTGAGGATTATATATTTATGCTTTTTAAGCCAAAAAAATACTCTGGATCTAATGGATTAGAGGTTAAAGCGGTTAATGCGTTTGAGGATATGTGTTTCATCATAGGGAAAGAGATGCCTCGTGATCCAAGACTCGTAACGACACTTACTTTTTACAGAACACTGGAGAACATTAAGAAACAAAACGCTCCTTTAAAAAAGAAATAGTATGAGTAAAATAACGGCAAAAGATCTATACGAAGATGATGGTGCGATAAGATTAGCGATAGATGAACTTAAAGAATTAAGAAAAACATATGTTGCCATTACAGAAGAAATGGCAACTAAAGCAAGTGCTCTTCAAGCTAGTCTATCTAAAACAAGCGCTGCATTAGGTGATCAAAAAGAAGAGTTTGGTAAATTAATTGCGAGAGTTGCTGAACTTACTAAGCAGTACGAGTTAATGCAGTCTAAGGTCAAAGGCATTGACAAATCCATAGCTAGTTACGTCAAAGCTCAAAAAGCTGCGGCTGCGGCAACTGCAAAGGCTGCAAAAAAAGCAAAAGCTGCTGCAACTGCAAATCAAGCACATCAAAGTTCAATAAAAGGCTTAAAGGCAGCACTTAAAACTGCTACTGATCAGTTCGATAAATTAAAGAGGGCAAACAATGCTACTGGTGCTTCTGGGAAGAAGTTGATTCAGACTATGGCTAGACTCAAAGCTGAGATTGACATAACTAACAAGGAGAAAAAGAAAGCTGTAGATATAGCTAAATTAGAGATTAGAATATCGAATGAACAAGTTGGGTCTTACAATAGATTAGCTGCTCAGTACGATCTTTTGAAAATTAAGCTTAATGCTATGAGTGCTTCCGAGAGGTCTAGCACTAAGGCAGGTAGAGACATGGAAAATCAGTCAAAGGCGATCTATGAAGAAATGAAACGTCTTCAAGCAGCTACTGGTAAAACAGCTCTTAACGTAGGTAATTATAAAGGTTCTTTAGTTGGCGCAGTGAGTAAGCAGCAAGGATTAGTTAATCAGCTAAAAAAGACAAAAGAGGAGTTTAGTAGACTTCCATCAAGCGTTCAGAAAAGTGCGGCAGCTCAAGCGTATCACACAAAAGTAACAGATAAGCTAGGTAATGAGATAAGAGAATTAGAAAATATTACAGGTAGGCAATTGACTGCTAATGAAAATTCTACAAAGTCACATAGAAGAGTAGGAGCAAGTTTAAGGAATTTAGTTGCAGTATATTTTTCTGTGACTCAAGCAGCAGAGCTATTTAGAAAGGTATTTACAGATACTAAGAAGTTGGATTCACTCAACTTGGCATTTGAAAAGACCATTCCAAACATGAAGGAGAATGCACAAGTGCAAAAGTTTATTGCTGATACCGCTGAAAGTTATGGTCAGAATGTTTTAGTATTAAGTAAGGCTTACTTGAGGTTTAATGCAGCATCAAAATCTAGTACTCTTTCAATGAAAGAACAACAACAGATATTTGATTCTGTAGCTAAATCAGCTTCTGTACTTGGACTAGAAGCAGCAAAGACAGATAGAGTATTTAATGCATTAGAGCAGATAATGTCTAAAGGAACTGTATCAGCAGAGGAACTTAGACAGCAATTAGGTGATTCACTTCCAGGATCTGTTGAGATCATGGCGAGAGCATTAAAGGTATCTACTAAGCAGTTGGCTGACATGATAAAGCAAGGTGAAGTATTGGCTTCTGATGCATTACCTAAGTTTGCCAAAGAGTTAGAGAAAACATATGGTATAGAAAATGTAGACAGGGTAGATAACCTTGCAGCAGCACAAGGTAGGTTTGAAACATCAATAATAAATTTAGTCAAAGAGCTAGATGCGGCAGGTGTATTTAAAGACTTCTTTGGTGCTCTTACAGCAGGAGCGAAAGCCATTAAAGACAATATTGGATTGCTTGTTGCTTTAGGCAAGGCATTGGTAGTCGCAGCCCCAATTTTATTAGCATATAAGATTGGTGTTATTGCGGCAACTAGAGCGCAAAATGTCATGGCTGCATCATTAGCTAGACTTCGTATAGCTATGGCTTTAAACCCATTCGGATTGTTTCTTGGGGTAGCAACTGCTCTTGCTGGTGGGTTGTTCTATTTAAATGAGCAAGTGGGAAAATCCGTAATTGTGCAAAATGAATTAGCTAAGTCATCAAAGGAATTAGCGTTACAGGTGGGGGTAGAGAAGGAGAAGATTAATGATTTGTTTAAAGTAATAAAAGATTCAACTGTTCCTCTTAAACAAAGAAATGAGGTTTACTTTGAGTTGCTGCGTATGCATCCAGATATATTAAGCAATATAGACTTGGAGAAAAGTGGATTAGAAGATTTAGAAAATGCTCAAGAAAATGTCAATGCTGCAATTCAAAGAAATATAGCAGCAAGACTACAGCAAGAAGAGGTTGGTAAGATTCAAGCAAGGAAAGATGAAAAGCAGAAGAGATTAGTTGAAGTTAGAGTTGGCGGTGCTGACGAGTTAACCTTTTATGAGAAATCACTAACTGGATTTGGAAATCCCCTTTTCTTAAAGGAAAGTGAAAAAGGTTTGAGTAGGCAAGAGATTATGGTTAATAGATATATTGATCTAACCAATAGAAGGATTGCCAAAGACGATGAATTAATAACCAAAACTAAGGAGTTATACGAACTGTACAGAGACGAACCGCAAGTTGACAGAGTTTTTGGAGACAGAGGCGATAGTGCTAGGGATAAGATTCTTGCAAGATTAGGATTGGGTATTGGAGATAGAGGGAAAGGTAAACCAAAGAAATCTACTAAAGAAGAGATTGCTGCCGCTGATAAAGCATTTGCAGATGAGATTAATCGTAGAACTTTAAGAGCTAATTTAATAAAAGATGATCAAGAGCGTGAATTGGCATTACTAGAGATTTCAAATGACAAGAGGCTGAGAGAGTATAGGAAGGCAGGTGTTAAAACAAAAGGTTTAGAAGAACTGTATCAAATAGAGATAAGGGAAATAAAAGATAAATACGATAAGAAGGATGCGGACTCAGCATTATCTAAAAGAAATTTAGAGGCTAAAATACTTAAAGATGGATTACAAAAAGATTTAATCCTACTTAAAATACAACAAGACACAACAATAGCTACACTAGAGGAGGCAGGAGTAGATATATCAAATACTGAAGAGTTGTTTTTTCAGCAGAGACTACAACTACTATACAAGTACTTCTCAGAAAAGAAAAAGAAGCAAGAGAAAGCAGATAAGGAAGAGTTAGACAGGATTAAAAAAGCGGAAGAAGATAGAAAAAAACTTTACGAAAGTAACTTAAAAGAATTTGATAAACGTCAAGAAACTGAAAAATTAAAAAGGTTTTCTGAAAAAGATACTACCCCATTACAAGATGCTTTATTTGATGTTGACCAAAAAAAGGAAAGAGTAGAATTTGATTTATTTCAAAGAACATTTGTCACTAAAGATTTGACTAAAACTGATGCAGACTTATTTGAACAACAATTAGCGGCATTAGATAAGGAGAGACAAAATATCATAAAAGAAGATGATAAAGAAAAAGATTTATACGATTTACTAGGAATAAAATTAGAAGACGATCAAAAGGAAGGCATTGCAGATGCATTTTCATTTGCTAAGAAGCAACTAACAGATTTTGCGAACTTCAGAAAGCAGATTGCCGATCAGAATGTTGCGGCTGCGAATAGAGAAGTTAATGCATCAGAGCAAGCTTTAAGTAGAGAGATCGCAGCTAGGAATGCAGGGTTTGCCAACTCTGTAACTACTGCTGAAGCTGAACTGGCTGCTAATAAGAAGATTCAACAAGATGCTTTAAAAGAGCAGAAAGCTGCACAGAAGCAACAGCAAGTTATTCAAAGTATAGAACAGACAATTAATTTAGCTACAGCAGCAACTAAAATATTTAGCCAAATAGGAAATCCACTTATATCTATTCCATTGATAGGATTAATGTTTGGATCATTCGCTGCGGCTAAAATAAAGGCAAGTAATCTTACAAAACAATATGCAGATGGTGCTTATGAGGAGTTTGATTATGGTGGATCTCACAAGAGTGGTAATGATATGTCTTTAGGAATGACTAAAGATGGCAGACAGAGAAAAGTTGAAAGAGGCGAGAGTATGATGATTTTACCTAAAGCTGCTACTAAGAAGTATAGAGGTATTATGCCAGACTTATTTAAGTCATTAAGAGCAGGTACTTACGATCCTTCAGCGATGGATATGAGTAGAGAGAGTGATGTTAACTATTGGACTAATACTACTGAAGTTAACAATGATGATCTTCTAAGTTATTTTAGGTCAAGAGATCGCAGAGGCAAGAAAGGAAAGAATGTTATATATTCTAATGGAGTAGAAATAGTTACAAACGGAAACACTAAAACATACATACATGGCTAGTCAGTTAAAGTTTAATGGCAATACATATGAAACGCATCCTCTTTATGGTACTAAAACTATAAAGAGAGATGTGTCATTTAACTATGAAACTACATTAGATAAGGTAGAGTTTTCTAATGGAGATGCTGACTTAATTATTAACGCAGATTATGAGACTGAGTTTGTATTGTGGGATGGAACTACTAGATACAAGTTCTATAAAAATGATTGTGTAGTAAGGAGGGGAGATAGAATAGTGACAGCAAAGGTTAAGGTTGTTGGAGAGTATGCTGACGTAAAAGGCAAGTTAGATACAGAAGTGAATATAGCTGACAACAAATATATTAAAAAAGAATTAACTATACCGTATGCACCTATGTTGCAGTTTTATTTAGGAGGAGGCAGTGTAGTTTCTTTAGTTAATGGAGTTCTGTTTGATACTGACTCACTTGGTGTTAATGATAATGCAGGATGGTACAATCTTGCAAATGAAAATGATGACTATACTAATGTACTTATTGCTCAATCTAGCGATAGTGAGATAAATGGGATTTATATAGCGAGCGAAAGTGTGGCGCAGAATATAAACAATGGTTTATGGACTGTTGCAAGGATTACACAAGGATACTTACTAACTAAATCTTTATCAGTTAATTATATAGCTTTATATGATGGTGTTGACGATCCACTGTTTGATGAAAGTACTGCATTTTCAGATGCGTTTGTATTTATAAATCAATCGGACTCTACAGACAAAGTTTTAATTTACTCATACGCAGATCCTAAGTTTAGGATAGTAACTGTAAATGAGGATGTATTGGGTTGGACAACATTATTATTGCCAGAAGGGGATTTACCTAATAACATATACACTCACGCAGTATTACATTCAAATGACTCTCAACGTGAGCTACTTAGAGAGTGGTTTGGAATGAATTACGGCATTGGTCTTATTCCATCTGGTAATACAAATTGGACTATTTCAGATGAGTTTAATGCAGAAAGGGGCAATTTTGGAGTTGCCGATGACCAAAGTCTGCTTTATGCAGGACAATATTTTGTACAAACAAATCAATCTCTTTATCCAATAATGTCACGATATTGGAAGTACGGAGGAATATACTTTAATTTAGTAGATGGTGCAAAAGATTTTTTAAATATAGCTCAAGGTTACCAAAGAGCACTATTTTATGATTTTGAGGATGTATTGTCAGAAATGTCAGGACTAACTATTAACTCAAGTTTTTTAAATGGACTAACTCCCTTTAAAAATAATAAAAAATTGTATTTATCGCCATTGTCAAATTTAAAGGTTAGGAATTACGATGAGCCTGCAACTAAGCAGATTTTGACTCTTTCTGATATGTTCCTATTTTTAGAGCGAGTATATAATTGCTACTGGGATATTTATGGAGGAGAAATAAGGATAGAGCATTACTCATTCTTTGACGATGGTTCTAGTTACATGGGAGACAGAGTAGTGGTAGACCTTGTAAATGAAACTAACTCATGGAACGGTAAAGGTATTTATGGAGATGAGTATGCATTCATAAAAGAAAAAAGTAAGAAAAATAAAATATGGAAATTCCAGAATAAACATAACGAATTGTACGAAGCTACTGTTACTACTACTAGCACTTATGTAGAAGATGGAAATGAAAACAAGAGTGTAGGTAAAATGAATGTGGATTTAATCACAATATTATTACAGGATGTTTCAAACGATGGAGTTTTAGTCATTGAAGTGGATCAGAATGATGATATTATATTTGAAGATAAATTAATCAATGGTGGGCTTGCAATGACCAAAGCTATACCAAAGTACCACTTGTATGGTGAAGGTGGCTCAAGCACGAACTATGGGGCTGCTAAGAGCAGATCTAGGCTTAAAGAAGAGACGATAACACATAGTATACCATTAGATGACGTTCATGGTCTTATTAGAACTAGAGAGGGAAATGGTAAAATTGATTCTGTAACTATAGACAATGATGGTATCGTTGTAATAAAACTGAGACATGACAAATATTAATCCAATAGTATTTCAAGAAGATAATTCAGACGGCATAGGCTGCATTACTACAGGCGTAAAGATATTGCCAATAGTTAATAATAATCTATTCCCATTCCAAATAAACTGCAATGTAGATTCATCAGGAGTTGCTTTATCATCACCTGTCGGAATATTAATAGACAACACTGCTACTACAGAGGATATTGTTGATAATACTGATGTATCGTCTATATTACATACTAGGCAAGTTATATTTTTGGATAAATATTCTGGTACGCAAATGACTGATTCTGAGCATTCAACTTTAGGAACTACTTATGGATATGGATTTGCCATTGGTTCAGAATCAAATACAATTTCTCATGTAGAACTTTTGATTCAGGGTGTTTACGGATATACTCCAAGCTCATTTACTTTAGAAGTATTGTCTGATAACGTAGGTACTGTTGAAAGAACAGTGACTAAATCATTTATAATTTCAAGTAGTAGTCCAACTAAGGTAGTTTTTGAACTTCCTACCGCATATAATTCTTCAAATCAGAAATATATAAGAATATATAGTACCGATGGGCAATTTAATTTAATCGGTAGTACTAAAGCTGATTATGATAACACATCAGGAGTGCAGACTCCTCCAGAGAGATACACAAAACAAGTTATTCAAGGTGCAGACGTATATAGTTGGGCTGATGACACAAGTGATCAATCTCATGGTGCTGTTAAATTATATGGAGTTTTTGATGGTAGAAGATATAACAGTTTAAAATATGACGGATTAGATTCATTAAGTATAGCTAATGGAACTTATAGATTAAAAATTATATGGGGTTCTCAATATTGGTACAGTGAGTGGTTCAGTGTCAAAAATAATTTAGATGGATTTTCAAAGATAACATATTGGCATAATGAACCTATATCGTATAATGACAGAAGAAAACCTAGACATATAGATTTTTCTGGTGGGTTTAAGTATTGGTGGTATCTTAATAACGATGTAGGTGGAGAAGAAGTTGAGTATGTGTTTAGAGAAAACAGAAATGATGGATACCGGTATGTTCAGAGAATTGACTCAGAAATATTTCACAGACACTTTACTGTTCTTAGAAAAGAAGAGTTTAAAGCATTTAGACTTATTCCTATACATCACAACGTAGAAGTTATTACTCAAGATGGAGATTTGATATATGTAGATAAGATGACTATGGGTAACGAATGGAACGATATAAATTACACTGAAGTTGAAATAGAGTATTACTCTGATACAGTATTCAGTACTACTAATAAAACAATAGAATCGTCACTCAGAGGTGAGTATAGCGATGATTATTCAGCAGACTATAATATATAAGACTATGTGGACAGCATTAAAAACTACAGTTGGCAATACTATAAAGACCAACAATAATAACGAGATTACTGCCGAACAGGATCAGTTACTTAGAAAGTCTATAATAGACCAAATAGGAACTTATGAATTTGGTGGTGTATTAACTAGCCCTATTACTTTAGCTAGCCCAAGCTATGCAACTGACACGCCTAGTGCGCTAGATAGAAAGAAGTATTGGTTTAATACGGCAGGAACTTGGACTAACTTTGGAGGTGTAACTACATTGCTTGATGAGGTAGGTTTCTTATATAATCCAGCAGGAACTTGGCTAAAGGTAGTTTTGTTTAGCAATGATTCATCTGCATCAACTAAAGTTGCAGGAGCTTGCAGTCTTATTGTTTTAGGTGATGTTGGAGCTTCACAAAGTTATACTGACACTTCATTGTTAACTATACCTTTGAATACTACAGAGTCTAATCCACTTAATGTAGATTATGTTCAAACTAATACTGATGCAGTAAATATGCCAAGAGTATTAATTGCTGGGTATGTAACTATTGTTGGATCTGTAACAATAAATGCATTAGAATTTCCTACTTCTGCCACACTGAGTATTATTGGTAGCAATGGTAACTCATTAAATAAACTAGTAGATTTAAATAATCCAATGACAATTGACTTTAGTTATATTGTAAAAGCAGATATTCAAGAAACATTTCATATGGTGTTGGAACTTAGTGATTCGCAAGATTTCTCAGTTATAACGGCAAATTTAGGTATCTTGGCGTAATATACTTCTTTAAAAACTTACTAATAAAAAATATAATACTGATTATGACACTTATTTCAACTATATTAGGAACTAATGATGGACAAAGTACTCCTATTTATTATAATGACGGAAATCCAAATGGTGACGTTACTTCAAAACCACGATTAAAAGTTGTTTATGATTACACCAACGATTTAATATATACTTGTTCTGAGGCAAATATTGGCACAAATAATAATTGGGCTGAAGTATCTGCGGCTCAGAGCTTTCAGTATTCCCTGTCTAGTGGAGTTACTAATGTTGAAGTATGGGCTACAGGTACAGGAGTTACTATAACCGAAAATGCCTCTGGAGGAGAGCTTACTATTGCAATACCAACAGCAGTAGATCTTATTGATATACAAATAAAAATAACTTCAGCAGCATTGGATGTAAACAATAGCTACTACATATTATTAGATTATGCTGGAGACAGAGGATTTAATTCTTCTATAGATGACTTGCTTCTTCCTAATGTGTCTGTTGGTAGCGGTGTAACAACTTCAATGAGTAGAAGTGCTCCATTACTTTATAGTACAGATGGGTACGCTAATGTAGATGTTGGTGTCAGTGCATTTGGTGGTGGAGATGGTAGTGATTTAGAGATTGCAATAAAAGATTTTTTGATAGCAAGTACTCAGCAAGTACATTTAAAGTTTTAGATAATTTATAACCAAGATAATACATAAAAAAGATGAGCATAGGAAAATACAACTTTAAAGATATTACAAGAGGTGATACAACTCCATCAACAGGTTTTACTGTAAAAACAGTTTCACCAGATGCTCCTGTAGACTTGACTGGTGCTGCCATAAAGGTAGCATTTAAGAGAGGTAAAACATTAATTGAAAAAACAATAGGCAACGGAATTGTTGTATCTGCTCCTACTACTGGTGTTTTTATATTGCAACCCTTTCAATTTAGTATAGCAGGATGTTATGTATATGACATAGAAATAACTTATTCCAATGGATCTATATCAACAATAGTCAATGGTGAAATCAATGTAATAAAAGATGTAAGCATATGAGTGATTTAATAGTAATAATAGAAGAAGTAAATCAAGATGTATTAGTTTCAGTTTCTGAAGTTACTAGTGATGTAAATGTTACTATTGGTGACAACACTCAAGAAGTAATAGTTACTGTTGGAGATGTTAGTGGTATAGGTACAGGTGCAGACGGTGCAGATGGTGCTGACGGTGCAGACGGTGCAGATGGTGCTGACGGTGCAGACGGTGCAGATGGTGCAGACGGTGCAGACGGTGCAGATGGTGCTGACGGTGCAGATGGTGCAGATGGTGCTGACGGTGCAGACGGAGCTCAAGGAATTCAAGGCATACAAGGTGAGACTGGAGCTGCTGGAGCTGATGGAGCTGATGGTGCACAAGGCATACAAGGTGAGACAGGTGCTGCTGGAGCAGACGGTGCTGACGGAGCAAACGGAGTTGACGGTGCTGACGGAGCAGACGGAGCTGATGGTGCACAAGGCATACAAGGAATACAAGGAGAAACAGGCGCTGCTGGAGCAGACGGAACTGATGGAGCAAACGGAGTTGATGGAGCAGATGGAGCTGACGGAGCACAAGGCATACAAGGCATACAAGGAGAAACAGGTGCTGCTGGAGCAGATGGAGCTGACGGAGCACAAGGCATACAAGGCATACAAGGAGAAACAGGTGCTGCTGGAGCAGATGGAGCTGACGGAGCAGATGGAGCTGACGGAGCACAAGGCATACAAGGCATACAAGGAATTCAAGGAATTCAAGGAGAAACTGGAGCTGATGGTGAAGATGGAATAGATGGGTCACTTTATGATGATACGGCTATCCAAGCGGAAGTGGATTTAAATACTGCTAAAGTTGGTTATACAGACGCTGCATCACGTAATGCGATTAGTTTAACATCGGATTCCTCATCATTAGCTTATAACAATACAAGTGGTGTTTTTACATACACAGATCCTACAGGTTCTCCAGGAGCTGCAAGTCATATAGAAATTGAAGTACGTAATACAACTGGTTCAACTATTCCAGCTAATAGCGCAGTATACATTAGTGGAGTTAGTGGGAACAATGACTTAATAGCATTAGCAGTTAATACTGGAACAAACCCTGCCATGGGTGTAACAACCTCTAGCATTAATCATAACTCAAATGGGGTAATGATTATTGGTGGTGAAATTGGCAGTTTTAACACAAGTGCGTATTCAGAAAACGATACATTGTATCTTTCCAATACGGCAGGACAACTAACTAATGTTAGACCAAGTGCAGAAACGCAGTTTGTTCAAAATATTGGTAGAGTAGTTAGAAGTGGCAACAACGGAACAATAATTGTTCAAGGTGCTGGTCGTGCAAATGATATTCCAAACTTAGATTCACTTCATGTATTTATTGGCGATACTGTAGCACCAGAAAGAAGGCAACTAACTTATACAGACATATTAAACACACCAACTGATACAGATGATTTATCAGAAGGTACTACTAATTTATATTACACAGAAGCTAGGGTATCAGCTAATACTGATGTAGTTGCTAATACTGCAAAGGTATCAAATGTATCTACTAACATTACAATTGCTGAATCTGCTTCAACTGTAGAAGTTCAATCTAGTGACGGATCAAATGATTCTATAGCAGGAGCAACTACATCTTTAGCAGGTGTAATGACTGCATCAGATAAATCAAAACTAAATGGCATACAATCTGGGGCGCAAGTAAACATAGCAGAAACTGTAACTAGTATTGCTATTGCATCAAACATCCTTACATATACAGATGAAAATGGTACTGATACTGATATAGATTTATCTTTGTATCTAGATGATACAAACCTAGCTAGACTAACTAGTGGTTCATTAAATGGCTCAACAGGTGTAGCTACGTTTACAAGAGACGATGCAAGTACATTTACTATTGATATGTCTGCATTTTTAGATGCAATTACATTAAACAATACTTTAACAAGTACATCTACAACAGAAGGATTAACAGCGGCGCAAGGTAAAGTTTTAAAAGACCTAATAGATGTTCTACCAACTTCTGACACAGTTGACATGGGTGATGGGTTTAAAATTGCTAACTCAGCGGGTACAGATCAATTCACTGTAACAGAAAACGAAGAAATAAGATTTGAAGGTAGTGGCGCTACTAGTATATCTTTTGATGCTAGCACTCAGAAAGTAAATATAAGTTCTACTGATACAGATACAGTTTACGATGATACGACTATCCAAGCGGAGGTTGATTTGAATACGGCAAAAGTATCAAACGTATCTACAAATTTAGTAGTTTCTGCTGGAACAACAGATGTAACAGTAATTTCCAGCGATGGGACAAATGGAATTATAGGAGCGGCTACTGCTTTTACTGCTGGAGTATTTTTACCAACAGAAAAAACAAAACTAAATAGTATACAAGCTGGAGCGCAATTAAATGTGCCTGCAAATATTACAATTTCTGAAGGTACTTCAACAGTAGAAGTTCAATCAAGTAGTGGATCAAATGATTCAATAGCAGCAGCGACAAGTTCATTAGCCGGTGTTATGAGTTCAGCTGATAAATCTAAATTAGATAGTATACAAGCGGGGGCACAATTAAACTTGCCTACAAATATTACAATTTCTGAATCTGCTTCAACAGTAGAAGTTCAATCAAGCAGTGGATCAAATGATTCAATAGCAGCAGCGACAAGTTCATTAGCTGGTGTATTTTTGCCCGCAGAAAAAACAAAACTAGATGGGATTGAAACCGGGGCGGAAGTAAATGACATTACGGAAGTAGCTGGCGGAACTTACGTGACTGCATCAAACTCAACAGGTCCTACAGTTACAATAAACCATGATAGTACAACTAGAGTGGATACTTTATTTGGAACACCTCCAGCTTATAGTTTTGTGGCAGTTGAAACTATAGATACCAATGCGACTGGACACATTACGGGGGTCAACAGAAAGACGTTTAACGTTCCTATACCATTATCTCAAAATTGGACATTATCTGGAGATAGTGGTACTAATCAAAACATAACCAATTTTAACACAGTAAATTTAGCTGGAGGAACTGGAATATCTACGGTTGCAAGTGCTACAGATACTTTGACCATTAACCTTGATGATACTGCCGTAACTGCAGGCGCTTACACTGCTGCTGATATTACAATAGACGCACAAGGTAGAATAACTGCTGCTGCTAATGGTAGTGGTGGTGGCGGTGGTGCAACAAGCTTAAATGGATTAAGCGATGTATTGATAGACGGCACATCTTCTTATTTTGTTAATGTACCAACTACATTAAGCGGCAATCCAGCAGACAATTTAGTCATAGGTAATGATGCGGGTAATTCATTAACGAGTGGGAGTAAAAATGTTTTCTTGGGCTCTAGTGCTGGAGAAAGTGCAACAACTTTATCTTATTCAGTTATGATCGGATGGAGAGCTGGAAAGAGTTCTACTGCAAATTATGAATCAGTAATTATTGGATCGCAAGCGGCACAACAAAGTAGTGGAATGGCTAGCAGTATAGCCATTGGAACAAAAACATTATATAATATAGGGGGATATCATGGACAAGAATCTACAGTAGTAGGTTATCAAGCGTGTATTCTTACAACACAAGGAAATCATCATACTGCATTCGGTGGGAAGGCTTTATGGTGGCAAACAACGGGAGCATATAATACTGCAATTGGTTATAGGTCATTATATAGTGGAACTAATTTTACAGACAACGTCGCTTTAGGTTTCTATTCTGGTTATAATGTAACTGGGAGCGGCAATACCTTAATTGGAACTAATAGCGGAAATACTGGTACAAATAATCTAACATCTGGATCTAACAATACATTAATAGGAAATGATTCAGCGGCAAGTTCAGCAACTGTGTCAAATGAATTTACATTAGGAAATTCAAGTATAAGTACTTTAAGGTGTGCAGTCACATCAATTACATCATTATCAGATCAAAGAGATAAATCAGATATCAAAGATTTGACTTACGGATTAGATTTCATTGATAGTTTACAACCGAGAGAATTTGTTTGGGACAATCGTTCAGAAATAAAATTACAACAAGTTAAAGACGAAGATGGGAATGGGGTATTTGATGAAAATGAAGAGCCACTTTATGAAGAAGTACAATTTCATTCTAGTAATAAGGGAAAAAAAGATTTTGGATTTGTAGCACAAGAGGTACAAGAATTAGATGATGATACATTAAGGCTTGTATACAATTCAAATCCAGATAAACTAGAAATGAGTTATGGTAAATTAGTTCCTATATTAGTAAAAGCAATACAAGAATTAAAAGCAGAAATAGAAACATTAAAATCTTAATATATTTAATAATTAACAAAATATACATAAAATGTCCAAAATAACAAAAGATGAATTAACATTGCTTAAAGAACAAGATCAAAATAAAATAGCAATTTTACATGATATTGGTTTATTGCAAACACAGATACACACATTAAGCCATTTATTCGCAAAACTTAATGAAGAAATTGAAGATAATAAAAAGGTTCTTGAAGATAAATATGGTAAAATTAATATTCAATTATCTGATGGTAGTATAGAAGAAATAGAGGAGTCTGAAAATAATTAAATTTTAGAAATATTTAAAAACAAAATATGAATAAAATAATATTAACAATAATAATATTACTGACAAGTAATTTATATTCTTTCTCTCAGACAATAATACCATTAGCAGGTTTTCAAGGTGAAATCATTGGTTCGCCTACAGAATCTAATGATACTATTACTGCTTTATTATTAATTAATGATTTTAGCAATAATTTTACTGGATTGGATTTGTCTGATACAATGAATATCGTATTATGGAAAAATTGTCAAAGGTATGAAGTTACAGAGTTTGTATCGTTATTTGCTAATCAAGTTACGCTTAAACTTTATAAAGGAGGCAATAATACATTGCACAGAGGATTTTGTGCTTTACTTCAAGAAAATGAATCTTTAATATCTCATTTAATTAGCGGTATAACTGATAGTGATAAGCAGTGTATAGACTCTTACTACAGAAATATAGTTTCATCAGGAGGAGTTCAGTTAACAGAAGCAGAGGTAGATGCTTATGCGGACAATAACGGTTATCTAGAAACTGAAGTAGATGGTAGTATTACCAATGAAATACAGGATACATCTAACATAGATGGATTGTTAGAATTTGTGCAAAACTATGGAATTGATGGTGTGGGTACAGATACAAGTGGTACTTATCACATAAGCATAGACAATGATCTAGATTCAACTAATGAGCTTCAGGGTTTTGATGTTCATACATTTGGATTAGACAATAAGCTAAAGCTATCCTTAAGCGATAATACTACTACTCACTTTATAGATTTATCTAGCCTAGATGATGATGGTACTGATGAGCAAGATTTGACTCTTACAGGTAATACATTGGCAATATCTAACGATCCAAATACTGATGTTGATTTATCAGGATACCTAGACAATACAGATACTCAATTAACAGAAGCGCAAGTAGATGCGTATGCAGATAATAATGGGTATTTAGAAGTAGAGGTTGATGGTAGCACTACTAATGAAATCCAAGACATATCTCTATCAGGAACTGATCTAAGTATATCAAGTGGATCAACCATAGACCTATCGTCTATTGATACAGATACTAACACTCAATTAACAGAAGCACAAGTAGATGCGTATGCTAATAACAATGGCTATTTATTGACTGAGGTGGATGGATCAGTAACTAATGAATTGCAGACAATATCTAAAACAGGTAGTACGGTAACTCTATCAGATGGTGGTGGATCGTTTACGGATACAGATACCAATACACAATTAACAGAGGCACAAGTAGACGCATTTGCAGATAACAATGGATACTTAGAGACTGAAGTAGATGGTAGTGTTACTAATGAGATACAAAATTTTGATGTTACTAATTTAACAGGAACAACATTGCAGTTGTCGTTAACTCAAGATGCGACTACTTACACAATTGATTTATCTTCTTTAAATAATAGTGGAACAGACAGTCAAGATTTAACTTTATCTGGTAATACATTAGCAATATCTAACGATCCAAATACTGATGTTGATCTTAGTGGATACTTAGATGACACAGACACACAATTAACAGAATCACAAGTAGATGCATACGCAGATAATAATGGTTATCTAGAGACTGAGGTGGATGGTAGTATAACTAATGAATTGCAGACATTGACTGACAATGGTGCTACATTTTCACTATCTAATAGTGGAGGCACAGTTACAAAAACTGTTGATACTAATACACAACTCACAGAGGCGCAAGTTGATGCGTTTGCAGATAATAATGGTTATAATGAAGTTATAGGTACTGACTCAGACATTAACACGAGCGGATCATATGTAGTAGATCAAGTATTTATGACAGATGGAGTAGTTACTAGTCACACTACAAGACAATTGTTCCAATTAGAGGCAGAAGATGACAGAGATCTAGCACCTGAAGATATAGCGTATACTGAAGATGTTAAGACCTATTTCACTAGTAAGCTTGGACTAGACACAGGTAATTCTCAAAATAGTGATTATCAAGATGCAATAGTATTTAATACTTGGGGTGATGGATCAGGTGGAGATGCTAACTTATTATCATTTGACAAAAGCGAAAAGAAGATATATCACTATCAAGCGGATCAAGCGGCAACCAATTGGGGAACTCCTGAAGTATTAGCTTATGTGAGTGATATACCTGCATCAGGTGGCAAGTTTGTAGATGGAACAGATACAGATGATGCGGTTTATATGGACGGAAAAGTGGGAATTGGGACGACTACTCCGAGTGCAGATTTTGACTTAGTAGGAGATGCTGAAATTAACGGAGAATTAACGGCAGAGAATCAGATACAAGTGAAAGGCTCTAATAATGCATCTACTAAGATAGAAATTGGAGTAAATAGGACTTCTGACAATTATTCTTGGATAGACCTAATCGGAGATAATACTTATACTGATTATGGACTTAGAATTGTTAGAAATAACACAGGAGCAAATACAAGTAGCGATATTCACCATAGAGGTACAGGTAACTTAAACATAAAGAATAGAGAGGCTGCGCCTATTGTTTTCTTAACTACCAATGCAGAGCGAATGAGAATAAAACCTGATGGAAAAGTGGGAATTGGTACAAATAATCCACAGGCTAATCTACATTTAGATGGTCAACAAATAATAACTAATTCTAATGGTACAGATGGAGCTAGTGTGTTTATAGGTAGAAGTGGTAACGTATCACAAGCGGCTGAGATTAACTTCGTAGAAAATAGTAGCGCATCATATGCCTATGGATTTAGATTCAGACTAGATGGTGTAGGTAACAAGTTATATCTTGAGGCTAACAATGGATCTGTAGGAGCTCCTTTACCATTTGACCTTATGGGATTCAATAGAACAGGAGGAGTAGAAGTTGAGAACTCTCTAGCAGTAAACGGAACTTACTCAGGAGAGTACCCAAAAGATAGTGGATTTAATAATGTAGTTTTTGGAGGGGGAAATTTTAGTGCTATGACTATTGGATCACAAAACTTTGTATCAGGAGACAATAACGGACAGACTGCTACTAGTATATATAGGTCTGCTTTATTTGGACTTGACAATTCTCAGTTTGCTAGTGGTATAAATTATACCTTCTCAGCAGGAGCATATAATAACGAAAATAACTTGACAGGATGTAACTATAATTTTATGAATGGATATCTAAATGCTAGAGCGGCGCAGGGTATGTCATACTCTTTCTTTAACGGAAGAGAGAACGCAGAGTCTGCAAGTCAAGCAGGTTATTCATTTTATAGTGGTTTTCAGAACTTACACTCTAGCACATCAGCAGGTAACTACAATTTTATGGCAGGAAGAGAGAACGCAAGGGCTGCATTCGACTCTGATTACTCATTCATAGTAGGGTACAGAAATGTATTCGCAGGAGCAGCTAATTTAGACTTCTCATTCATGGCAGGATTAGAGAATGCTTATAACTCAGCAGCAGCTATTACTTCTACTACACTGATAGGATCTAGGAATGGATACACAACTACAGGAAGCCTTAGCCACTCTACTATGATAGGATTCGAGAATGGTAAACTTCCTACAGTGGCACTAAATAATACTATACTGCTAGGATTTAGACAGGGCTACTCTATAGGGTCAGAAGGTGCAGCGGCTTATAGGTTAGCCATTGGAATGTTTCAAGATAATCCTCTAATATATGGAGAATTTGATAGTGCATTGGTAAAGATAAACGGAAGCCTAACAGTAACAGATCGTATTGGCGGTATTGCTACAAAAGGTGCAGCATTTGACGATACTGGACAGATTGTTGAAACTGATAGTTTATCTATAAGTAATTCTAATCAGAACATATTAGATGGAGTAAATAGATTAATAGATGTTGATGGAAAATTAAGTATAGCTGCTGGAACTGCAACCAATGCTGGATTAATTGTAAGCGATGACGGTCTAATTAATGGAGATAAATATGTAGCAATAAATGCAAATGTAAATTCTACTACTGCCGATGGCTTTTATGCCATAGAAAATGAAGGAATAAGGATAAGAGTAGGAGACGAGGATGAGGGCAGGATACTGTACTCTAGTGATGGTAATGGGGATGCAGTATGGGGTCAAGCGGATAACGTAGGAAGGATAACTACAACATTAGGTTTATGGAGCGATGAACGTCAGGTGCTTTTGGCAGGTACTGCATATGGGTCTTTTGGTGCATTTACTTTCCCACCTTCAGGATGGACTACGTCTCAGCAGCACGATGGGGATGTATTGACATTTATAAATAGATCAGGAAGTACAAGAGAGTTAACAGGAGACATAGAAGGCACGTCATCATCAACAGTAGACGTATTAGATGACGATACAATAAGGTTAGTATACTACGAAGGTGGTGACTATTGGATAGTATTAAGTAACAATTAAATAAACAAACAAATGAATAAAATTAAATTAGTTGCAATAATTTTAGGGCTGTATGGTTCAAATTTGGCAGCGCAATGGGATACTAAAATAATACAAAAAGACTCGCTATATGAAGTTAAGTTGACAGAAACTTCTGATGCTTATTCTATTATGATTGTCTATGATGGCATGATAAAAGAAAAAGCCGAAGAGATAAAAGATAGCTTGGATTTAATTTACAATTCTAAGAACAATCAACTTGAAGAAGATTTCGAAATGTATAATCAAGAAGTTGAAATTTTGTCGCAGCAATTAAAGGAAGCTAAAGCAGGGAAACGTAAAATAGAAAGAAGAATAAAAAGAAGAGACGAAAAAAAGGTGGCAAAAGCAAATAAATAATTTTTTATAATTTTTAAATAAACAAACACATGACAAGATCAGCAATTAGACACATTCTTACAGCAGTTGGTACAGTACTAACTTTGTTTGGATTAGACAACTTTGTAGACATTTTTGATTTTGCTAATCAAAACTTGGATAGTATCTGGGCAGCAGTAGAAACTTTAGTAGGTTTTGCACTTGCTATTTATGGATTCACAAAGAACCCAGAAAGACACGAAGTAGAGGAGTCTTAAAATATTTACAAAAAGTATTGTAGTAGGCTTAATTATAGCTTTATTGCAATACTTTTTGTATATTTGTTCTTTAATAACAAAATTAAAAAACAATGATATCAGTATCTTTTAAAGAAAACAAAGACGAAACTTACGACTTAATAATTAGCTCTTACAGGAAAGAAGATGGAGCAACAACTGAAACCAGGTGGGAGGGAAAGAATAAAGATGTAGCATTAAGAACGGCACATTCTCACTTGAATGATTTTAAGAATGCACTAGACAAACAGCAGGAAAGTTGGAATGACTTAGAAAAAAGGATTCCAAAAATGAGAGATGCACAGAATGAGATATTGGAAGTAGCAATACCAAACTTAAAATTGGCAATAGAGCAGCTAGAAGAAATAGTGCCTGAAGACTACGATCCTACAAAATAAATTGATGTTTTAATTTCCATTTTTACCACTTACTGTTAATTCAGTAGGTGGTTTTTTATTTTATTTTATAAGTATTTAATAAAAACTTGCAATAAAGAATAATTAATTCGTATATTTGAGTTCTATTATTTAACTAAACAATTATATATCATGAGTGAATTAAGAATGAGTAATTTTAAAGAAGGCGAGTCTAAAAGAATGACAATCCTAATGCCAAAAGGTCTTTTAAGTTTTTGTGACAGATACAAGGTTGCATACGACAGTATATCTGATGGTCTTATACACAAAAATCAAGTATATCTACTTATGGTAGATCTTGGTGTAAAAGAATTTTGTACTAAGGTGGAAGAACTTGAGTCAATTGTAACACATAATCTTGAACTATTAAAAAACGTAAAGTAATATGGAATTAAAAGAATATAGAGGGCAAGTAGTGCCTTATGAGTTGTTTCCTCAGAGGAAAATAACAAACGAAGATGGCAGCGTTGAAATGATTGCTAAATACAATACAAATGAAGAACTTAAATCACTTATAGCTCACCCTCCAAAGCCAGAGTGGATTAAAGAAAAGTCATTTGGTCAGAAGATTAAATACGTTCCAATTAGAGTTGGGGAATCTTTATTAAGAGAATTATTCCCAGCGCATCAAGTAATTCAACAAGGAGAGCCTAAGATACTTGGCAATAGTATAGTAGTTAGCGTAGAGGTGAAGGTATTGCATCCTTTCTTTGGGTGGATGTCTTATTGTGGAGTAGGTGCTGCGCCAATACAGCTTGAAAAGCCCTTGTATGATAAGGTGACAAAAGAACAAATTGGAGGCGCAAGAAGTGCTATTGACTTTGAAAGAATAAATGCAACAGGTCTGCATAAGGTTACACCAGCGGCAATGGGATTTGCTTTTTCAAATGCAATTAAGAAAATTGGTAGGATTTTTGGAAGCGAATTAAATAACTCTAAAGACGAAGTATATGGACAATAATAAAGAATTGAGTTGGATGGACAATATTGATGGTCTTGGTTTTGATGGTGGAATGGATGATGTGTTCATTGAACTAGAAGCAAAAGAACCTAAGTCATCTGAAATAAAAGATGGATCTTATACTGAAGATATGGCTGAAATGGATGTTTTTGTCCATGCCTCATCTTCAAGTAAATTCATGAGCGGCAAGTTTGGATTAAGTAATGTTCAAGCAAAAAATTTAGATCTTTTGCTTGAACGTAAATATGGGGCATCGATTGCTGCTTCTGATGAAAATGGTAAAGCATATAAACCATTAACATCTAAGATGGAATCTGAATTACAGGATCTTTTAGATAGGGCAAATAATCCTAAGTTGGGAAAGACAGTAATCAGTTCTATAGAAGAGTCTCTTACTGCTCAGTCATACAGACTAGAAAAAAACACTAATAATAAGTTTACAAATCATGGAATAGCAAACGAGCCATTTAGTATTACTCAGTTAAATTCTGTTACAGGAAGAAACTTTAAGAAGTGTGAAGACACTAAGACTGACTATGATTTATTACTAAGGGGAACTCCAGACATAGTGTGTGATGAAATTGATGCTATTATAGACATCAAAAACCCTTATGATGCATTTACATTTGATAAGCAAAGATCATTTGAGTTAACTGAAAGGACAACTGGTGATCCAAATTTAGATGCAGCACAAAAAGAATACTACCACCAAATGCAGTCTTACATGGTATTATTTGACAAGCCTGTGGCATATTTAGTATTTACTCTTAACGAGAATGACTACATGGTAGGAGATGAGTATGATGAGTTTGGAACATTAGATAGGATTATCATTAAAAAAGTATTAAGAGATCCAGAGTGGATTGTAGAATACACAAGAAGATTAGATGCCTATAAAGAGGCTATATTAGATGCAAAGATCAGTAGAAAAGAGAGTATGATTGCTACTGGAAATTATTTAACTGAATTAAAAAAATAAAATGATACAATATAACACAGTAGACGATGTATTTTTAAAAAGAAGAAAGATTAAAAGGATGGAGATGATCGGCAAAGCTTTATCTCATCCTACTATAAGATCTATGTATCTAAGGCTATCACAAACTCCTCAAACAGTTACAGAACTGTATTGCAATCTTAGAATTGAACAAACAGTATGTTCTCAGTTTCTTGCAAAAATGAGAGATTTAAAATTAGTTAAATACAGAAGAGAAGGTAAAAACGTAAGGTATTCTATAAATAAGAATACGGAAGAAACTGTTTTTCTAATATTAAAAATGCTATAGAGTGAAGATAGGAGATGAAATACTACTTAGAAGATACGGTGAAATAAGAGATTTATTCAAGGCTAGAAAGTTTTACAAAAACATGAATCAAAGAAGATCTATTGCTGCATTACTAGCAGAGAAGATAACTACGATTGTAATGATAGATGGAGAAGCGAGCACTGTATATGTTGAAATTCCAGAGGACAAGTCAGAAGAGAAACTAGTGTATGCTATACCGATTGAATGTGTAGAAAATACTAGTGATCCTGATTATTTTAAAAAAAAGCTAAAGATATTAGAGAAAAATCACGCAAAGCAATTAGCTAAACTTCGTAGAAAGATTAGAAATGCAGACAAATCTCTTATCGCTTTAGTTGTTAGCCTAAACGACTTAGTTGCTCAATATGTGTCAAAAGCCTCTCAAGACGGATCAAATGATGATTTAGAGCAATTTGAAGAACAATTTAATAACATCTTAAATTAAATATATGAGTACAGAAGAATCAAAGGAGCATGAATGCTCTAAGTGTAAATTAGTAAAGCCTAGTAATTTAAAATTCTTTAGTAAAGAGCCAAGAAATAAAACTGGATGGCGAGGAATATGTAAGCAATGTGTCAATATCAGTATTAACTCAAGGTGGAAGTCTTTCAACCCAATAATAGACAATAGGGGTTCTGAAAATTTTGTACTTATTAAAAAAAATTACACATGATAGATCAATTAACAAACATTGAAAGAAGGAATATATTTAACAGGTGGTTTAGAGATGTCAGAGACAATGATCCAAGTAAAATAGATTGTGTTTATGATAAAATTAAAAATATTGATCATAATAATTTATTAATACCATTTAAAATTATTAATAAGTATAAAAATTATTAAGATGAGATCAAAGGACTTAACTAAAGATCAAATAAAATTCATCTTAGATAACAGATTATTAATACCTATTTCCGAAATGGCTTTAATTACTGGTTGTTCTCGCATCACAGTTAGAAAACAATATAACAAAAAGCAATTGTCGTATTTAAATGATAAAGGTAAAATTAGACAGTTTAAAACTAAGGGAAAGATGGATATTGACGATCCCAGATATAAGGGATATAAACCTAAAAACTTAACAAATGGTGAGAAAAAACACATAAATCAAGAAATAAAACCACCAGAAAGTTTTTTTTAACTATATTTGCTAAATAATTGTACGTCTGACTGCAAGTACAATCAAGAAAACAAAAGCTCAATTGAGTGGTAAGTGTCAGACCTTACTGCTTGGTTGGGCTTTCCCTATTTTAAACGCATAACAATTACAATAACGGTTATTACAGGGTTTTTTAAAAAATAAAACAAACAAACATTATGGCAAAAGACAAAAAAAGCTTCGTTTTGTACGCTGATATGATCCATGCTATAGAGTATTTAACCAATGAAGAAAAGGGTAGACTTTTTCAGCATATATTGGAGTATGTAAACGACCAAAATCCTATTATGGAAGATAGGCTAATACTGACTGCATGGAAACCAATAGAATTGCAATTAAAGAGAGACTTAATCAAGTATGAAGATAAACGCAAGCAGTATAGCGATGCTGGTAAGCGTTCAGCAGAAGTAAGGAAGGCTAAGAAAGATAAACTGTCGTTAACGTACGTTGAATCCGTTGAGGATCGTTCAACGAAATCAACTGTTAATGTTAATGTTAATGATACTGTTAATGATATAAATAAAGAAAAAGATAAAAAGAAAATTGTCGCTACTGCTCCTAAATCTAAATCTTTTAAAAGCAAAACTTACAAGCAGTGGACAAATGATGACTTTAAGCAGGTGCTAAATTTGTTTAGGGGTGAGCATAACGATCAGACTCTTAAAGATTTTTACAGCTACTGGAGTGAACCTACTGCAAGTGGTAAAATGAGACTTACTACAAATAAATCTTGGGATACTAGTCGCAGGTTAAAAACTTGGACACGAAACAATTTTAATAACAATAGTGCGACAATAGATAAAAAAAATTACAATGCAAGAAGATAAAGAGCCAAAAGCAATAGAGTCTGAAGAGATTGTTATAGGTAACTTGATAAATACAGGATCTTTATTCATTGTGTATGAGTCTAGGCTTACACCTAAATGCTTTTACTTAAATGAGCATAAAGAGATATACGCTTCAATGAAGAGGTTGTTTAAAGCAGGTTCTGCTATTGATATGATAACGATAATGGAAGATCTAAAGAAAGCTAATCTATTTGAATCTATTGGGGGTATAAACATCATGCTAAAGCTATCAAACCCTACTACATCTCTTGGTATAGAAAGTCATGTTTCGATTATTGTCGACAGATTTAAAACAAGGGAAATTATAAGACTTAGCCACCAGGCATTGAGTGAATCTTACAAGGGCAATAAACTGAATGCTGAGATAATAGCTAATCTTGAGCGAGGTTTAAATGAATCTGTAGATACCACTCCTGTTATGTCACTAGCAGATATACAAAGGCAATTTTTGGATGAGGTTCAAGGAAAAACTGAGTCTGGAGTAAGTATTACAGGAATAAAGTCAATAGACAAGATAGCTACTGTTAGAAAAGGTAATCTAGTAGTGATTGGTGCTAGACCTTCTATGGGTAAATCTATGTTTGCCACTACAATACAAAATAATTTAGCTAATCAAAATATGGCTGGCTTATTCCAAAATTTAGAAATGACTACTGTTGAAGGATGGAAGAGGACTGCTGCGTGTAGGTATTCAATAGAGTTCTCTAAACTTACAGATGGAGAGATAGTGCTAGGAGAGTACAATGCATCTCAATTTGACGAGCTATTTAGTATGATGGATAATTTGTTTTTCTTTGATGATAAGACTGGAATAAACGCTTTATCTTTAAAAAGCAAATTGATGAGTATAATGGTCAAGACTCCATTGCAGTATTTAATTATTGATCATGGAAAGCTTATGAAACACAATATGCTGGCAGGTAATAAGAGATCTGACGAGGAGATTGGAGCTACCTGTAATGCATTAAAGGAGATTGCAAAGGATTTAAATATTTTTGTCATTCTGCTTTGGCAACTAAAGCGACCAACTGGAGACGTTGTTCGTATTCCATCATTATCAGACCTTAGAGGATCTGGAGAAATAGAGGAATCTGCGGATATAGTGATGTTCTTACATAGAGATGAATACTACGGAATAGAAGGGGCGGTAAATGGTAAAACTGATGTGGTAATTGCCAAGAACAGGAATGGAGACACTGGAGTAGTAGAATGCACCTTTGTTCCAAATTACTCTAGGTTTGAAGATTTGCACGATGAAAACGATTGGATGGGAGTGTCAAAAGACGTTGTTGAAAATAAAATTGAAAAAAATACTTCAAATATACTTTTTTAAGTAAAAGTTTAATATATTTGTATCAGCGAGGCAATAAAAAAAATATATAGAAGAAGCTTCGGATGATCGACATAGCCATATGCTCGAAATGCTTCGCTGCCATCCGAACTTCTTCTTTTAAAAAAAAAAGACAGCGAAATGGATAATCTAACAATAGATTTTGTACTAAAAGAAATCTGCGATCTTACAGAAATTCAAATAGAAAGAGATGCTAAAAATTTAAGCAATGAAGATCTAGAGTGTATTAGTAGTATAGTTGCTGCAATATACAATGTAAGCAACAACACAAAAGAATCAAAGTGGCATTCAGAAATACTATGTGACCTAATAGAAGATTCTTTTTTATTAAAAGGCAATTGTAACCTTAAGCAACTTTCTGATTTTGCCATTGGAGAATGGCAGAAGTTAGAAGCTGTTTATTATTAAGATAATTTCATACAGTTTTAGTTTTTAGTTTATGTTGGGGAAGGTTTTGTGGTAATTCCTTCCCCATTTTTTTAACAATTTAAAGTGCATAATATGCCAAATTACAATATTACAGGAAAAATTATTTCTATATCAGATAAAATGTCATTTGACTCTGGAGCAGAAAAGCTATCATTCAGAATAGATACTGGAGAAGCTTGGAGCAATATAGTAGAATTTGAATTGTTCAAAGGAAAGGAATATATTGAACACTTAGATAAATTTCTTGAATTTAATAAAATTGGAGATATGGTTGACGTAGAGTTCCAGTTAAAATGCAACCATTACACTAAAGATGGCGCAGATAAAGTATTTACTAGCCTGTCTTGTTGGAGAGTAAACAAAGTAGGTATTGAAGGTGCTACTGCACCACCAAAAGCAGAAATTGAAGATTTTGATAATCTGCCTTTTTAAATGAATACATACCAAACATCAATCGGAGAGCGAGTAACCAAGCGAGCAATAGACAAGAAAACTGCTGCTACTAAGCATGACTACAAGGTTATGTTTATTGACTTGAAGGGCTACTTGTTCTGCGAAAGGTGTGGTATAAATGGTGAAGGATTGGCAGCATCTCATATTATATCTGTAAAATATGCACAAGAGATTGGAATGTCAGAACTATCTTGGGATATAAAAAACCTAGAGATCCTGTGCAATAAATGCCACATGAGTTTTGAAGAGTTAAAAAACTGGATGAGATTTAAGTGGTATTCAAATAGACTAGAAGGTGATGATTTCACAGAATTTATAGATCAGGTAAAATGAAGTGGAGTAAGAAAGACGTAGAGAAACTAAAGAACAGAGGCATTAGAGTGAAAGGTGCTGAAGACTTAGTTGACAACAGACCAGTTGGATTGGTCAATATTCTGAATATACTTGATGAAATGTCTATAGAATACGTTGAAGAACATAGATTTCATAAGACTAGAAGATGGAGGTTTGATGTGGCAATACTAAGTATTAATGTTGCTATAGAATACGAGGGTATAGTAGGGCATAAAAGCAGACATACTTCTATAACAGGATATACAAAAGATTGCGAAAAATATAATAATGCTGCTATTTTAGGTTGGAAAGTATTAAGGTATACTGCACTAAATTATGAGGATTTAAAAAAGGATTTAGGAAAAGTACTTATTCAAGACATCGACTCTTAGTTGAGTCGCTGCTGTCGTTGCATCATTTGATGTTCTGGACTCGCTACCTAAAGGCGGCTTTTATTTGGGGTGGGATGATATGGTTTTGGTGAAATATAAAGTTCCACCTCATTTAAAAGTAACAAAATAAAAATTTAAGGTATGTTGCACTTTTTGTTTATAAGTAATATTTTAATTTGGCTGTCTATATTGAGGATATCAAGTAAATTTCACAATAATGATCAGTAACTTAATACCTATAGTTCTTTCTATAATATCGATTGTAGAAAGCAATAATAATGTTTGCGCTATGGGTGACTGGAATAAATACAGTTGTGATTTCGATGCTATAGGTGCATTTCAAATACATAAAGCTGCACTACAAGACGTTAATGATGTTTACGGATACTGTTACCATCATGAAGAAATGTTGGAGTACAACAAGGCTTACAGAGTTGCTGGTGGGTATTTAAATATACTTATAAGTAGGTTTCTTAAAAAGTATGGAGAAAATCCTAGTGAGAGTGAGTTGGTAATGATGTATAATGGTGGATCTGCAACTAATTTTAAGAATACAAATTATCTAAAGAGATATAACAACTTTAAAACAAGTATTTATGAGAAAGAGAATTAAATATTTTAATGGAATACCTCATACATTAGTTCGTGTTGTTGACCACGATCAAGAGGTTCTTGTATTAGATAACTCTCAAAAGATTATTGTTAAAAAAGTAAATAATATTCAATCTGATAATGAGTAATTATAGTTTAGTATAATGTGTTTAATATAAAAAACAATGCTATGAAAATAAGGACTAGACTAAAGCCAGAAGAGGCTATTTTGCTTGGACTCAACGTCAAAAAGTGTGATGCTGGTAGAGATACTGCTAGATATTATTTAAACTCAAAACAAAGAGAAGCTGTAGGAATGTCTTCTACACCTAACAAGAAGAAACCTATAGATCCTGTTAAGCTTAAAGAAGTTGTTAATGATCCAAAGCCATTTGTTCTTAGTGCATGGAATTTTATAACAGGTAGAATGCTTGACATTGATGAATATTGCGAGTTTTACGGCTTACCTAGAGATGATGTAAAGAGTTATAAATTAGTATCTCATACTGGAACTCCATTCTTCAATATTTTATTTAAAGAGCAATCTTCTGAATCTAATTTTAATTTAGAAGAAGTTAAGGATTTGCTAAAAAAGCAAACTGACAAGAGCTACACTTATAAGAGTAGACGTTATTCTTTTGATAGGGAAAACGTACTGAAATGGTCTGATCTGCATTTTGGAGCATATATCAAAAACTTACTTAATGTAAATGACTTTGATACAGACATCTTGCTGGATGGCTTACTAGAATCAATTAATGTAATTAATGGGTTTGGATTTAGAAAGAATCACATTCATATTAATGGTGACCTAATAGAAAGCTTTAGTGGACTTAATCATATTAACTCTTGGCAATCAATGGACTCAGAGATGATAGGTGCTACTGCTGTAAAAATGTGCGCTAAAATGCTAGACAAAGCACTTCAGAAGGTAGATAATCTAGGTTGCATAAAGATAGTAGCTGGAAATCATGATAGATTAAGTAAGGCAAATGATGAAGATGTAAAAGGTGGGGCAGCAGAGTTAATTGCTTATTGCTTAGAGTTAATGGGTTACGATGTAGAATTTCATCCTTATGTAATAACTCATTTTGTAGATGGAATAAATCACATAAATCTTCATGGGGACAAAGGTATAAGTAGAAAAAGTACGGAGAAGATAATATTAGACTATGGTATACAAGGTGAATACAACTTGATTAACGAAGGTCATTTGCATTCTGTTATTGAAAAGCTATCAATAAAGCAAAGGGAAAAATTTGAAATAGTAAAGGATGATAGCATTAATCATAGAAGATTTTATTTACCTTCATTTTTTACTGGTAATTACTATAGTGCAACATTAGGTTATACCACAAATTCTGGTTATTTTTCTATATGGAATAACGGAAAAAACAAACCACAATTTTTTAACGGATCAATCTAAAGCAAATGAAGAAAAGAAAGCTAAAACAACTTAGAGAAATTGCAGATGCAATGCCATTAGATATTACTATAGATAAAAATGGATTTCCTACAGCCAATTGCAGGTATAGGCAAATGAAAAAAATATACAGGATAGAGGGCGAAGATGCTGTAATTGATTACTGCAAAAGTGTAATGGATAATATTGACAAAATAAACGCTGACAATTTAGAGATAAATAAGATTGTATCTGAGAATCTTAATATAGCTCAGAAAAATAATGAAAAATACCTTCTCAGATCTAGATATAAACAAAGCAGTTTTGGTGGTTCTGCGGCAAAAAGAATGTGGAAATGGTTGAAAAGGATTTTAAAATAGATTCTAGTAAAGTATGGTTAGATAGGTATACTATATCTGAATTTAAGATGTCTTTTAGGGGATTGCCTTGCAAAACTAAATGTGACTGTTGTGAAAGGCTGTGGAACGATACAGGTACTAAAACAGTAAGTTACGCTATATCTACATCTGGTAAAGGTGTAAATATATGCCAATCTTGTCTAATTGATTTATAATTTGTATGTTTACGGAACAAAAGTGCCGTAAAATGGAAATAACACAATTTTTATTAGTTAGATCTGAAGATCATCCACATCAAAAGCTGGGTAACTTATTTATAATGCATGGAGCTAACATTCTTTTTAAATGCAAGACTTTAGAGTTGGCTTGGAGGAACAACAGAAGGGATATATCCTGTGTTCCAGAAGGAACTTATCCTATTGAGTTGGAATATTCACCTAAATTTGGGTATTCTTGGGAATTAAAAGAAGTGCCTAACAGGTCAGAAGTAAAGATACATCAAGGTAATTTCTTTAGGCAAATAGAGGGATGTATACTTGTTGGTGATATGCACATTAAAATAGATGAAGATGAAGAGCCAGATTTAAGAAACTCTATGGCTACCAAAGTGAGGATGCAGAAAATAATGGAGGATCTAAATGTTAATAAAACAGTAATAACAATAATTGAAATATGAAAGATAAGTTAGTAATCAATAAAATGTCTGTCCTAGAGAAAGAAACATTACTTATCTTGGTATTAAATATAGTTATGGAAGGTATAAATATAGTATTTCCTGCTGGCAAGTATGTTCCAGTTAGGTGGTTTAGCATTTCTAAGTGGATAGGATTAGGTAAACTAATGTTGAAGATTATAAAATTATTTCGTTCAGATAAATAATAAACATGGTAATAGAAGTGGTTAACATGAGTTGGGATGACATGAATAATGTATATGCAAATAATTTAGTTATTCATATGTCTGAAGTAATAAGTTTGCAGCAATATATGCCATCTATGAGTATGCCATTATCTGATGAATTGGAGTATTGCAAGATTGAACTTAGGAATGATAACGTATTGATAGTTAATGAAGATTACGACAGACTTTCATCACTTTACAAAATTTATTATGATGGTGGAGTGACTTATAGTGTGAATTAAAAAAAAGCTTTAAGTGTATGGCTAAATATAAGAGAAAAACAGTAAGAAGATATACTGTAAAAGTACCATCTTTAGACAAGGAAGGTTTGCCAACTACTGAGTCTGTACGAATACCTATGCCCACCAAAGGGGTTACTCTATCTCATGATCACAAAAAAGAAGTTGTAGAAGCATTCGTATCTATATATTTAATGGATGGAGAAAGCATGGATTCTGCTGCTTCAAAAATGAATTTCCAAAGATCTACCTTACATCATTGGAAGCGTGGTAGTGAAGAGATAGCAAAAATAGTAGAAGATGCTCAAATTCAAAAGAAAGAACAAAGAATTAGTGTTGAACGAAACTTAGCAAGAAGTACTGCTCAACGTCTCATGGAAGGTTATACCGTAGATCTTGAATCTAAGAAGATGGTAAAGATTCTTAATGTAAATGGTGAGGAAGAGTGGGTAGCGCAGGAAGTAAAGATTGCACAGCAGTATATAAAGCCATCTGAGGGTCTTGTTTTGCGCAGGTTAGAGAATGATGACGAACATTGGAGAAAAGATGCTGGAGAGCTTACAAAAGGCAAGCAAAGTATTCCATTAATTGCATGGGTTGGGGGAGATGATAAAGAAGAAGAAGAGTAATGGATACACTGCTTACAAAAGAGAATGATGTAAAAACTATACCAATACATATAGCATTCAAAGCTATGTATACTACCAAGCGCAGATACATCTTACTTACAGGTGGTAGAGGTAGTTTAAAGTCTTCTACAACACATGATTTTGTTGTCCGATTATCATATGAGGCTGGTCATGGTATATTATTTACGAGATATATACTTAGATCAGCAAATGATTCCATTATACCAGAATTTAGAGCCTGCGTACAGAGGTTAGGAGTGGAGGGAGATTTCCATATAACGGCAGATAGAGCTACCAATAAGACTAACGGATCTTTTATTTTGTTTAGGGGTATCAATACTTCTAGTGGAGATCAGACTGCAAACTTAAAGTCTATTCATGGCATAACAACTTGGGTAGTTGAGGAAGGAGAAGATTTTCAGGATGAAGCTAAGTTCAACATTATTGATGATTCAGTTCGTTCTTCAGAAAAACAGAACAGAGTTATTTGGATAATGAATCCAACGACCAAAGAGCATTTTGTATATCAAAAGTGGATAAGACCAAAGAATAAGCAAAAAGTTGTACATGGATTTAATGTAACTATGTCTAATGATGATGAAGTAGAACACATTCATACCACCTACCACATAGCTGAAGAACTTAAATATCTGCCAAAGGATTGGCTTAGTAAGGCTAACAGGTATTTACAGGAGCTAAATGAAGAGATAGCTAAATGCATTGAAAACTGGACAAGAAGTGAGATTGAGTTAGCTAATGAATTAAATATCATACGCCACGACAGTCACTACTACAAGAATTACATAGGAGGATGGAGAGAGAGAGCTGAAGGAGTTATATTTGACAATTGGATAGAGGGTAAGTTTAATGAAAGGTTGCCATCTGTATACGGCTTAGATTGGGGCTATGCTCCAGATCCTTTAGGAGTAGTCAGAGTTGCTGTAGATCGCAAACAAAGAAAGATCTATCTAAAAGAATATATATACGAGACAGAATTGGATGATGTAGAGAATCAACTTAATAAAGTAGGCATTAGCAAGACTGCACTAATTGTATGTGACACAAATGAAGGTAGGACTATAAAAAGACTCCAGAAGAACGGATATAACTTACAGAAGGCGGTCAAGAACATTATATCTGAAGACATTCGAGAGATAAAACAATATTTAATAATTGTAGATCCAAACTCTGACAATCTGAAGTCAGAATTGAACAATTATGAGTGGAATGACAAGAAAAGTGACGTTCCCATTGACTCCTGGAATCATTTGCTGGATGCATTTAGGTATGGATTTAGAAGATTAGTGAAGCGAAAAGTAGGTCTAAGAAGAAGAAATTGATGTATTTTATCTGTTTTTTTATTTAGAATTAGGATAAAGCTTAAACTTATTCTATATTTACAACTCACTAAACAACTAAATAGATGAAAAAAACAATTAGAGATCAATTACTAGAATTACCAAACGGAGTAGGAGAATTAGCAATATCATATGCAGAGGGAAATGGAACGCTAGATGCTCCAGTATTTTGCAGTGATCCAACTCGTGCATTAAATGGGGCATTTAAATGGGAAGAGACTTTAGAGGGATTTACTTATTGGTATAATATAGCAAATGGCATTAAGCAGGAATTAGTAAATATACAAACATATTCAAGTGCCAAGTTAATTTTCCAAAAAAGAAAGCAGGCGGATAAGTTTTGCAAGGCATGGTCTAGGAAGACTCAAAAAGGTCATACAGTTGGAGCGGGATCTGAACAAGTAGAAGTTTCACTATACAATGTAAATGATTCGGAAAAAGCTTGGATTAATAAGTATGTAAGCGATATTAACTCTTAAGTTTAGATATAAATAGATTAATTAACAATCAAAAACTAAACTATGAACGTATTATCATTATTTGATGGGATGTCATGTGGACAAATTGCATTGAATCGGTCAGAAATTGAGTATGACAATTATTTCGCAAGTGAAATAGATAAATATGCTATACAAGTCACGCAGAAGAATTATCCAAATACAATTCAAATTGGAAGTGTTGTTGATGTTAAGGGGGAAGATTTACCAAAGATTGATTTACTGATTGGTGGTAGTCCTTGTCAAGATTTCAGTACATTAAAATTTGAAAGGGAAGAGTTGAGAGGTAGCAAGAGTAAATTATTTTATGAGTTTTTAAGATTGAAAAAAGAACTTAATCCTAAATATTGGTTACTTGAAAATGTGCAAATGAAGAAAGAAAGCAAGCTACAACTTGACGAGTACCTAGGCGTGGTAGGTGTTTTGATTGATAGCAATCTTTTTACTGCTCAAAACAGAAAAAGGTACTATTGGACTAATATATCTATTGACCAATTAGAGAAAAAAAACATACTTATTGACCAGGTGCTTGAAGATGTTGTTGATGAAAAATACTACTGCAAGGAACACCAAATTAAACACTATGAGCCTTGTAAATACGTAGCACAAGGGAATAGTATTGAAGTTATAGATTTTTACAATAAAAGCATAAAGTATAATAAAGCTAACTGTATAACTCCTCACGCTTTTAGATGCGACAGGAGTGCTACAAACATAGTGAAAGTAAACGATAGACTGAGAAAGCTAACAGAAAATGAGTGTGAAGCAATGCAAGGAGTACCAAAGGACTATACTAATTTTGTAGCAAGTGGACAAAGATACAAGATGTTAGGTAACGGATGGACTGTAGATGTTATAGCACATATATTTAAAAATATAAAATAAAAAACTATGAACGTATTAAGTTTATTTGATGGAATGTCTTGCGGACAAATTGCACTCGATAAATTAGGAATTAAAGTAGATAATTACTTTGCAAGTGAAATTAAAGATCATGCAATAAAAGTCACTCAACACAATTATCCAAATACTATTCAACTTGGAGACATAACAAAGTTAAATGGTTACGATTTGCCAGAAATTGAATTATTGATTGGTGGATCGCCATGTCAAGACTTTAGCCAAGCGAATAGAAAAAGAGAAGGCTTACTAGGTATTAAGTCTAAATTGTTTTATGAGTTTGTAAGGATTCTCAAAGAAACAAAGCCAAAATACTTTTTACTTGAAAACGTAAAGATGAAAAAAGAATATAAAGAAGTTATTTCTAAAATATTAGGAGTTGAGCCCATTGAAATAAACAGTAAATTGATTTCTGCTGGAATGAGGAATAGGCTTTATTGGACAAATATTCCTAATGTTACTGTACCAAAGAAACTAGATATTAAACTCCAAGATATATTAACGAGCGGCTACACAACAAAAGAAAAGGCATATTGCTTATTAGAAAGTGAAAGCCGACCGCAAAAAACAAATTGGAAGAGATTTAGAAGATGGCGAAAAAAAGGTTTTGTGAACATTGTTTTTACTTCTTCCGATTTAAATTTATTTAAAAATAGAATATTGAATCAAACAGAATTAGAGAGATTGCAAACAGTTCCAGATGGGTATACAAGCATTCTAAGTAGAAATGAAGCTGCCTGTCTGTTAGGCGATGGATGGACAGTAGATGTAATAGCACATATATTTAAAAACATAAAACAATAAATTAAAATGGCATCAAATTCAAAAATGAAAGTATACACAAATGAGGTTCATGTTCATAAATTATGTCAGGCTCATGACATGACATACGAAGCTGTTTATAAAAAATATGGTCATTTAATAGATGATAAGGGCATGGTTTTGTCTGAAAACTTAAAATTGCAGCGATAAAAAGTAAAAATTATTATGTTTTTACTAAATTTACATTTTAAACAATACTATAAAATGATTTTGCAAAATGAAAGATACTGAACCAAAGATACATGGCAAGTACTGGTATAAAGCTAAAGAATGGTGGAATACATTAACGCCTAAAGGAAAAGCAATTGAAATATGTATATTTAACGATATAGGCATAGATCATGCAATGTTTATGGATGATTTTGAAGTATCAGACATTATGGTAGAAGATTATTATAAAGCAAAGAATTACTAATGTTTGTTGAGCTAATACAGATAATATTTATAATTGGATTCTTTATAATGTTTTTTGATGACTCAGAAGAACAGGATACATAATAATTAATAGAATTTAAATAATATATAAAAATGAAATCAATTCTATTAATATTAATTACTATACCAATTGTTTCTTTTGGTCAATTAAACAAAAATTTATGGAAGGTTTCATTAATGCAAGGGATAGCTGGGTTTTCTGATGGAGCTAATCAAGCATATTTATTCCACTATAGTAATAGCGGCAAATTTGAGAAGTGGGGTATAGCTCCTAACGAAATAGCTTGGAAAAACAAATGGGCTAAAGATGCGGCAGGAAATGTACTTGTAGGTAAAGAAAAGTTTTGGCTCTCTAGTAGATCGCTGGTTTTCTTAACAGACTTTCATCATGCTACAAGATTTGTAAAACATAGATTTAATGAAGTATCGGTATTGTATTACGCTACAGGTCATAGGAATAAGAAATTCTACTGGAGTGATGGTAGTGAATATTCAAGGAAGATAAAAAAGAAAGAATGGTATTGGTATGTAGCGGATATGGGAATATCATTTATTGCTAGGAGCATAGGATTCTATGTTAGTTATGACCTAATTTTCAAGTAACTTATATATATAAAGATTTTTAATCATTTAGATTGAATAGTGTAGTTTCAGAGGGAGTGGCTGGAGGGTCGAAACTCCGACTCCCTCTTTTTATTAAAAATAATCTTCAAACTAGATCTTGTGGATGATGTAGAATTTAACTTGGGAGAAGTTGTTACATTTAGAGAAAGTGAAGAACATGATCCTGTACAGGGAATTGTAAGGGAGATAAATCAAAGCGGAATAATATTTTACAAACTAGAATATCTTACCTTATTTAATTTGCAAAACAGAAAAACAACAGAGCATAGCTCATGTATAAGTGTTAGTGCAGAGCATATAATTAATTCAAAGTATTATTTAAACAAACAATAAACTTAAATGAAAAGAGTAACAGTAAAAGAAGAATCTTTAGAAAATCTATTTAAAGAGATCTCAGAATGTGGTGCAAAGAATGACTATGTACACATAAAGACACCTATAAAGCAGTTCTGTAAGACTTGGCTTGATAGGTTAGATCCAAAACCAATTGAAGACAATTCAGGTAGGACTATGCCCAAAAGTGTATCTGATGATGGATACTGGGATTTCTAGTATAAACTAATTTTCAAATTAGAAATGGAAACTGGGAAAAATTTGAAAACTGAAAATAATTTGCAAACTGGAAAAAATTTGCAAACTGGAAAAAATTTGCAAACTGGATTTTCTGGAGAAGTCACAATTTGTGGTACATTGCTTAAACTGAATACAATAGTACAGTAAAGAAAACAGAACCAATCACAGTTGTTATCCATTTACACAATAACCAAGAAAAAGCCTCTTAGAACGAATCTGAGGGGCTTTTCTATGTTTATCAACACAACACATCATTTCTAAACTAAACGCCCTGTACGGACTCTCTAAGACGTTAGAATTAAATCCTGATGTTCGTTTAAGTATTCAGACAAAACAAATTCATCAAAAGTCTCACATAAATACTCTCGAAGCGTGACATTTGATTCGTAATTTGAAGGTTCGCCATCGGAATCACAGAAGTCAACTGTAATTGAACCGATCAAACCTTTTTGATTTAACCAAACTTCGAGATCTGCCAACTCAACACTGAAACTTATCGGAACTTTGTAGTTCTCGTTTCTATAACAAATTCCTGCAAGTTGGTCAAAAGTTTCGTAATATTCTACTGTGATTCTGTCTTCCATTTTAATTTAGTTTTATTGTTGAACTCAAATATAATAAAAAACAATAGAAATAACAAAAATAATTTAATAAAATAAATAAAATAAATAATTTGCCCAACGGATTTTCTGGGGAAATTTGCCCAACGGATTTTCCAGGAAAATTGCCCAATGGGATTTCCAGGGAATTTGCCCAATGGGATTTCCAGGGAAAAGGTTGTTTTATTTTGTGACGATAAAGATCCTAAAGTAAAATACTTAGTGTAAGATATACACAAACCAAATTAGTGTATAAAATACACTAAGTAATATTTTTTATATATGTAAAATTGTAATATGTTAAAGTTTAAAATTAATTTATTAAATGTTTGAATATGTAATTTTTTTTTATACGCGTGCGCTCGTTCATTTAGTATAGTCTTTTTTTATCATAACATATTACAAATAAAAAAATGTGTTTATTTTTAATGTTTTTTTATATAATACTTTGTATTTCATAAAATAGTAGTATATTTACATCAAGAAATTAATTATAAACTTTTAAAACTATTACAATGTCAAACACTAATAAAATATCTTTAATATTTATTATCATTTCTATTTTGCTATTTGCTATAGGTTATAAATCGAATGTAATTAGCTTAATTCTTTTGTCTTTTCATGTTTCTATACTTTCGATTATTTTTAAAGTATCTAAAATAAAATAAAACAAAAGTATAATAATTCAGAAATATATACTATATTTACATCAACAAATTAATTATAAATCTTAATCTTTAAAAATTACCACATCATGAAAAATTCAATTTTAATTATCGCATTTTCTCTTATCTCTTTTTTCTCATTCTCTCAAAATACACAAATTGAAATTTGCCAAAATTCACAGGATACTTTTATTTATCAAGATGGAGACAATCCGATTGCATTATATGAAATAAGAGCGGTAAAATTCGACGGTCAAGTTGGACACATAGAATTGAGAAAAGCGAATAGTTATGATGTGTATTTAATTGTTAAGCGATTAGATAGAGATAACAACGTAGAATATTATTTTTATGATCAGCAAATAGAAACATTAAAAAGTGTATGGATAAATATAGTAGATACTGACATGATCAAACACATTGAAAATTTAATCGGATAAAAAAAAATAATTAATCTTAAATTTTAAAATTACCACATTATGAAAATATCTATATTGAAAGAATTAAATCAATATGTAAACGATTTAATACAGGATAAAGTACTCACAAAAGAAAATTTTGACGATTGGCATTATATCGCATTTAATCAAGATTATTATATAATCGGTTACTATCAAGCTTCTCAATGGCTTAAGGTGCACAATTTAGACCCATTTGAAGCGGTTCAAATATGCAACGAATACGAAATTGACAATTTTGGCGAATGTTCGAATAAATACGACAATTCAGAAAGTACCGTAAATATGTTAGTTTATATATATGGCGAAGAAGTCATTTCTTCGATACAAGAAAATTTTTACAAATACTAAAATATTAAATTATGGACATAATGACAAAAGAAGAATTAGCCCTAATGGGCATGACTCAAAAAGAATGGGATGATTCATTTAATGAGGAAAGAGAATATATTATCAAATGGGCTGAGTCAGTCAATAAAAGCGAATTATAAATACAAGAGAAAAAATACTAAAATATAATTATTAAAAAATTAAAATAAATTAAAATGAAAGATGGAACTATTGAAACAACGAAAAAAGTATTTGATCTTATTTTTTCAAGTACTATAGATTACACGCATTCGGAAACAAAAGAAAAATATAATAAACATTTTTATAATTCAGATGAGCAAAAAGGTATATTATTACACAATTTTATAAATGATATTTTCCAATATTATTTAATAGACATAAATTATTAAAAATGGACATAATACTTTTTTTTATTCTTTTACCGATTTATTTAATCATTTCAAAAAATTAAAATCATGACTAAAATACAAATTCTCGAATCAAGCACAATTATACAACGTTCAAACATACATCGAATTAATGCGGAAATATTAAAACTACAAACGGAAAAACTCGAAAGATTGCAACAAATTTCAAACAATTACAACGAAATAGATGAAATTGACCGCAAAAAGAAAGAAAAACAAGATAGAAAGAATGTACAAAGCCTATAAGATAAGGCAATAAGTAAAGGCAATATATAAAACCTAATATACAAGGCTTTAGATGATAATTAGACACTATCTAAAGCCTTATTAAATACAACAAACGCAACAGAGCCCATATCTGGCGCATACTGAATGACAAGGTACAGGAAGACAACAAAGAGATAGTAATAGGTTCAAATCGCTTTAAATAGTCTTAGAATCAAATTTATCAAAGGGCTTTGTTAGCTTTTTTTAATCAGAAATAAAAATTTCATTTTTCAAAAATTACCACATTATGAACAATACAACAAATTATAGATCTGCAAGAATAGGAACGTATTACAATGGTCACGAATCGCAATTGATCGACCAATTAAACGAAGTACTACAAGACGTAAGAGAGGATACGATAGTACATGAGTTATTCGTAAACTACTTTGATGACCAAACTATATACGGAATTATAGAGTTCTTTAAGGATAGATTCAGAGAGCATGAAGAAAATTCTGAATTAAAACGTAAGCATGAATCTATAAGAAATATATTAATCAAGAATGGTAGTGTAGAGTATGGAGATTGTATCATAGATGAGATATGTGATGTTGTTGGAATGCTGCCTACTACTACATATTATTCTGAAGAAAAATAAATAAAATGAATCAAATAAATAGAGTATCTGA
>OCVQ010000231.1_pt1 | contig 50197 bp, 64 predicted proteins | sample 1539061 | NCBI WGS metagenome assembly OCVQ01 (sample SAMEA3355526, study PRJEB22509) | marine metagenome | biome: marine; feature: river plume; material: water | place: USA | collected 2010-08-08 | depth 0.5 m | reverse complement strand
GAGCGATTTCACGCAAATGTGGGGGTTGGAAGTGTCCGTATACTTTCTTACGGAGATGGTAGTTAATTAAACGACCTGCTACCCATTGATAGTTTGGGGTTTCTTCACTAATAAGATCCGCGGCGGCCTTAATAAGTGTTTCCTGAATTTCGTCTGTAGTAATGCCATTGTAAAACTGAAGGTGGCTGCGAATTTCTACTTCGCTTACACTTACGCCGGTAATTCCTTCACAAGCATAAAACACCACTTTGTGCATTTTTTCCAAGTCCAATGGTTCACGTGAACCATTTCTCTTGAGAACGGTTATCTCTTTTGTCATATTCTTACCTTATTGGTTTATAATGATTTTGTTATTATTTGTTGTATGTTTTATTTAATATGGTAGGCAATGGTATTTCTACTACGTTAACTCAGAACTTTTCCAGCTACGCAGTATTTCGCAATCCCGCATCACTTGGTCGTAGTCTTCCACTATTCCATAAGTATAGTTTAAAATGAACTCTTCGTCAACAGAAACTATGAGTCCAATATAAGATTTTTTTGTATTTTGTACCAAGTGTATATCACACGGCCAATCTATTAGTTCCAGTGTTTGTGCCATCCCAATAGCAATCACGTTTTCATCGTAGCTGCCGTTGTGCAGTAGTTCCCAAGGGTCTGGCCAATCATCACTGTTGTAAGGATCAACTACTCTAGTTGCCACGGGCGCCAATCGCCACCACTCTACTAACATCTCCAAACACTGTACATCATCATCTACACTGTCTAGTTCTTTTCTAAATTTACGCCACCCACGCAATCTCTGATCTGGTGACTGAAGCCAAAAGCTCATTGTTCCTCACTTATTCAATGGCATTGAAATTTTCTGCAACCCATGACATTGTAGCTGGGGCAGAGTCAGTTGTGGTATAGTTAAGTACGAACACACCGCCGGTCATTGTTCCACTAAACACATGATCAAGTGCTGCGCCAAAACAGTTTGAAGTATAACTATCATTAATAGTAAATGTATTATCATCATTTAACGCGATTGATAGTGTTCCTTTGCGTCTATTAGATCCCTCCACAAGTGTGTATCTAATTTCAACGTCATCGTAATTGTAGCCACCAGTTGCGGTTGTGTATATTGTAATATATTGAAAATCTTGCGTTGTTGCTGGGGCTATCATTGATTCTGACTTAACAGTATCATAGATTGATTCAGGTGGCTCAGTTGACAGTATTTCTAAATTGTGGTAAAAACCAACAACTGCGCCATCAGCAGGCGCTGTAAGGAATATGACTAACTCATTATTAACATTGTAATCTACAGTGTGTGTCTGAGCGATGCCATCCACCTCTACTATGTATGTGCCTGGCAGGTCGTCTAGATCAACACCAAAATTAAATTCTGTTGTAATCCCATCACCTGATTGTGTTATTGGATCATTACCAATAAAAAGACGCTTTTGGTCTTTGGCATAGCCAAATTCTCCAGACGCTAGTTTTGGTAATTCAACAAAGTTTCCTTGTCTGACACGTTGTCTTGCTGTAACTGTAGTCATATTAATACATCCTATTCTATACTATTATAATGTATTTATGCCATTTCGTAGTATTCAGCAACACGTTCTGCCCATTTTGTTTCCCAAAACTTAAATTCTTCTGGGCCTACTTCAAACAGTTGCCACTCTAAATCTCTGCTGCACATAAAGATAGCTGCGTTTTCAATTTTAGTTTCATACAGTTCATTGTGTGCCATAGCATATGCTGCGGCTTGCATAAAGTAGTCGTCAATCCATTCACGCTTTTTAGGCTTGTTGGTTTGTTTAAAGTCCATGATAGCGGACTGTCCTTTCCAAACACCAACAAGGTCAGTAGTACCGGCGTATAGACCAGGATAGCACAGGTTTACTTCACTGCCCCATACTTCGTCTAAATGTGGTTCAACGTTTTGTTTAACAACTTCTGCCATGTATTGTGATTGTTTGGAGGATTGTCCTGTATACTCTTCATTCTTGACCCAATGTTCAAGTATGGCGTGCATATATGTTCCAGTGTCTGCCGCTTCACGTGTAATACGGGCGGCTTCTTCTACACCAACACGTTTTTTCCAGTTAGCTAGTGCTTCGCGCTTCTCTTTTGGTTTTGTAGCGTCTAAGATAGTTGTAACGCTTGGCACTGGGTCACCAAAAGGATTAGCGTAAAGGCGTTTGCCATTTACGCTTTGTCTTTGAAATTCTTGATACGGATAGGGGGATTTTAATGTTAACATACGTTCTACTCTACACGATTTATGTTAGTGCGTCAAGAACTTCTTTTGTTAATACATAGTGATTTAGTACTAGATTGTGACCATGGTATGTCCAATGATCGTTGTCTTCAGATATACATATACCGGTGGCGGCCAAATGACGAGGACCGCAATTTGAGACTTCGCCTAGCATTTCCCAGACTGACATCTTTTGTATATTTGATATCTGACCGTAAGATACCCACTTGGTAAAATTTAGAACAAATATATGTTCGAAGTTATATAGTTTAGGAAGTTGTTGGTACCATGCTTTTTCGTAGGATAGTTTTTGATCAGAAGCAAGCGAGTAATCTAATAAGAGTTCTGCTAATCGTTCTATATCTTTATTTGATTTTGTTTTTTGTATAGATTTAGAGGTAGCAGAACACCAAATATGCGGAGTTTGCAAATCCATATCGTAGTAATTTTCTGATATAAGTCTAGCTTCCCACTCTAGTTTTGTTGTGTAGGGAGAAATTCCATCAATTAAGATGGATCCGCGGCCAGCATAAGAACTGCTTACAAATATTATATCAGCTCCCCATAGCTTCGCGTCAAGTATAGCCCAAGAAAAGTAGTCAGGGCCGCGGCCGCCACGGGCATAATTTCTATAAGTATGTTGTGGAAATTTTTGGTACAGTTGGTATGTCCAACTATCTCCTAGGTTCTCTACGCCATCTACATATGAACTATAACTACATCCAATGAATGCTATTTTTTTACCAATAGACATACCAGCTGAATGTTTTTCCTGTTACAGTGTTTGAGAGACGCTCAATCTTGTATCCAAGATTACGGAAGTGTTTGATTATTGTATCCATTTGATTTACGGCTGGACGATCTGTGCTTGTACCTTGCCATGCATCAAAGTAACCAACACTGTCTGGATTACTTGCGGTATATGTACCTGCTGTTAATCCCAACTCTGCGTTTGCATTTCCTGCTCCTACTGTATATTGCCAAGTAGTTGAAGCTGGTAGCGTAACTGTTAAAACTAGATAGCTATTTAATTTTGATGCTACTACTCCAGGGATTGCTGCATCATTAATATCTGCGATCACTGCATTAAGGGTAGTACCACTAGCGCCAAGAGTTACTGATGATCCGTTAATAATAACTGTTGCTCCTGGAGTAACTGTTGGATTTTGAACTGTACCAGTGATAGTTACTGCCGGTGTTGATTCTGTCATTACAGTTCCGTCGTTTACAGTTGTTTCATACTCGCCGGTGGCACTTGCAGCAATGATAGCTTCCATTATACTGGTAGCTTCATTAAAAATAATCATATCTTGTTGACTATTTGCTCTAGCTTGCGCTGCGTTTAAACCAACTGTCATTTTTCTAACCCCTTCTTAACCTGCTTGCGGGCAAGTTTACTAACGTGTTTTTTGTCTTTCTCAGGATCAGTTTCTTGGCTTTGGCCTTTACTTTGATCACTGTCAGTGTTGAAGTGGACAACATCGTTCTCAATATTTCTGACAATTGCGAGGTTATTCAATATATCGAATAACGCATTGTCGTCCACGTCATAACCTTGCGCACTTAGTTCTTGTTGAATTAATCCAAAGTTAGCAGTGCTGACCTCTTCACCAGCGATTGTTGTTAGAACATCTAACACTGCTTGGTTGATATCGTCCGCTTCCTTTAGTATTCCAACAAGATCTGTATAACGCATATTAGCCTCTTAGTTTAGCAAATGCTGCTTTTAGCACTGATTTGTTAACTGTGCCATTAGCTTGTGCTTCTTTTACCATACGCATTGCTGCTAGATATGCATCTTCCTTCATCTCGCGACCAGTGTCGTCAAAACTTGCGTCTGCACCGTCTGCGCCTGCAAACTCATCATCAGCAACGCCTGCTTCGATATCTAGATCGCCGCCCATGTCGTCACCAGCTGGCATTTCTGGACCCATGTCTGCACCTGCATCCATGCCCATGTCTGTTGCTACTGGTTGACCTTGTGCTGCTAGTACTGCGTTGCTTACGCCTTCGTTAGCTGCTTTAACTGCTTCAAGTGCTGAGCTAATTGCCGCTTCTGCTGCTGCATTAAATGCTTCTGCTTCTGCTGTACCTACTTCTTCCTTCATAGCATTTGTAATGCTCATTAGGTCTTCAACTTGCATACTTGCCAAGTCTTCTGCCATCTTCTGTAGGTCGTCAGCCATTTGTTTAGCTGCTAGAAGGACTTCTGCCTGATCTAGGTCAGCTGATTCTTTTATTTTGCGCTTCTTTGCTTTTGCTGGCGCAATCTCATTAATGACCATCTTTAGTCCCTCTTTGATTAATAGTAGTTTTTGGTAGTCTTTGTTGCTTGCATCTACGCCACTCTCTTTAAGTGATGTGATACGCTTTGCGGTTGCTTCTTGAACCTTGACTAGTTTTTCTGGTGCTGCTTCAAAGTTGAAATCCATATCGAAGACTTCCTTTAGCGCACGTTGTAGTTTCGCAAATTTGTTCTCTTGCAAATCGTGTAAATTCATGATGATAACCTCGCTAGTTAACTGTATATTGTATTTATGCAGATTAACTAATTTTACAATAATTTTTTAATTTGTGCTTTGATTTGCTTCATTTTATCAACGGCAACACCATGCTTTGTCATAGCAACATCATAACGTGCAGATTCTGAAATCATTTTAGCACGTTGCTTGTGTGCAGCGGCTTCTTCTAGATATGAAGCATACTGAAGATCTAGTTGAATGATACGATTTGTCTTTTGTGTATCTTCACTGTCAAGTTTGTTTTTAACAATAGCCATAGCACTTTCAAATAGTGCTAAGTCTTCTACTGTTGTCTCACCGTCTTCTGTGATACTGTAATATGTTTTCTTGTAGCCGTTGATACTGCGCTTGTTTAGCACAACATTCAATCCGCCAACGCCAAATGAAGTTACTGGTGCTGATTCTTCTACTACTAGCTGCTTTGCTTCTGTTGCTGTAGCACTGTGTAGTTTATTAAGAATGTCGTACATTTCTTGAGCCTCAGGACTTACATTTGCCTTCTCAATACGTGTAACTTTTTCGCCAGACTCATCAATGTAAGTTCTAACTTTGTCAGTCTTTGTCATAGCACTGTTAAGTTTTTCGAGGATATTTTGCATACCCCGCGTTTCTTCTGGTGTTGGCATTTTATAGGCTCCCTTTTAGTCTACTATAATATGTTTTACCCTCGCGAACGCTGCGCTTAACAACGCCCTTGTTAACCAAAGTTTGTGCAATGTATGCTTGGCGCTCTGACAGGTCTTCTTTACATGTTTCTTCACATAACCCTTCCCACACACGGTGTTCGTCGTTTGTTAAGAATACATCAATTCCGCCTGGAGCCTCTACAAGTTTCATTATCCTTGGCCCTTTGTCATTTGTTGTACTAGACTTCTCAGTCTACTAATTTCATCTGTGTTTTGTTGTACACCAGCTGCGTTATTAGCACGTTGCTGATCGTCTGGATTGACTGCCGCACGTGTACCTGTTGCTTTTTTTGCACCGCCTGCTACTGTACGTTGGTTGGATGCTGTTCTTGGTGCTGATGCTAATTTAGCTTGTCTGTTCTGTTGATTAGCAACTGTTGCCATCTGATCTGCTGTTGCTGCACTTTGCCCTGCTATTGTACCCGATGTACCATACGCTTCTTCAACACTTATGTCAATGTAGTCGTTGAATACATCAGCATTATCAGTTTTGATTGCATCAACTAGTGCAAGAGTTTTTGTAAGATTTAGTTCTTTAAGCTGCGCACCAACTGCTTCCTGTGATAGTTCTACACCAAACTTTACATTAGCATATTCTATAATTGTGTCAATAATTGAATTATTTTTTATCTTCATGATCTTGCCTTGTTTAGCTGTGCAACAATTTTACTTGCTGGGTTTATGCGTTTAGTGCGCTGTGCTTTGCGTGTCATACGTTTACCCTTTGAGGCTTTTGTGCGTTTCATAACAAAACGTTTTTTAAGGTCAATAGGAGCAGAACACTGTTGTGGACTTGCTACTACACGACCTTGACGTTTACCAGTGGTGCAACGGAATTTCTTGGTGATACTTTTACCACGCCTTGCAAAGACTACCTTTGCTTCTGTTACAACTGTATTATATGCTTCGCTCAAAAACTTCATGTGTTATTGTCCCAACGTTGTTATCACTGGGGCAACATTGTTTAAATTCATCAGCAATAGAACAATAGTTGAAAGTAAACCAGCGATGACTGAACCGGCGGCACCAATAATTAATTTATTTGATGCTACTTTGTCTGTCTGTTGCTTCTCTACCATTTTCACCATGTTGTCTGCGATCTGATCCACTTTTGTTTCCAAACGTCCGAATTTTTCTTCCAAGGTTTTATATCTCTCTGCACATAAGTCCACATGGGCTTCGAGATTTTCACGCTCTAGTCTTGATGTTGCCATACACTTGCTTCCGCATAATTACAGGCTCATCTATTCGAGAGCCGATTTTCTGTAATCACAGCTCTGCTGTAACTACACTAGTATTTATGCTATTCAGCAATTATGTTAAGTATATGTTTTTAGCTCTGCCTCGTGATATCAATTTTTGTTCATATACATTAATGCTCTCATTAAGTCCAGAATATATTGGAACATTGTCAACATCAAGTATAGCATAGTAAACTCTGTCATCGTTGCGTTGCCAAGCATTTTCTATTTCACAAGTAAAACGCATATGCCATACTGTAGCTGTTCCAGTAAACTCCATACCAAAATCATAGTCGTTTAAGTCTTGATCTGTTAACACTGATACTTTTGGATATAGTGGCTGTGATCTCATACTTAAACACTGTATAAGTGAGTTTAAATTTTGTGCTTGTTTGTATGTTTTTGTTCCGCCCTTGGGATTACTTTCATTTGTGTCAGTAATATCCACAAGTGTGAAAACATTGTATTCAGTTGGTTGCATTAAAGTTCTACAGATTTACCTATAGCGTAACCAGCACCAAATGCTGCTGCTTTTCTCAAGATTGATTTACCAATGCTACGCTTTTTCTTATCATCTATATTTAACCCATTGTCTTTTGCAAAGTTTACAAACAATGGCATCATGTCACTGCGGCGAGCATTTAGTCTAAAATACTTCATAATCTGTGTACCAACTAACTGACGCTGTGCAGTTGATAGCTTGTGCCAGTCTTGTGTTAAACGGCGGGCCGCACGTAATTTAGGATCTTGTATCTTTAGATCGCGTTCCATTTTTAATAGGAATGTTGAAGCATCAGCTGGTGTTATTGTTCCCATCTTAATTTTGTTTAGGAAACCTTTTACTTTTGCATCATTGATATTGACTTTGTTCATTAGCATTTCGCTTTTTTCGCCAGGCATTAAATCAGGACGTTTAACGCTGAAGATAGTCTGATAAAGGTCTGTGCCGCTTGGACTTGGGTTGTTGTATGACCCCAGCTGATTTGTTCTACGTGCATATTCTTTTGCTACAGGAGCATAATTGTAATCTTGACTCATGGCATATAGACTTAGCAAACTTACAAACAAGTGATCTGTTACACTGCGGGCGCCAGCATGGGAGATTTGCTCACGTGTTTTAAACATACGTGCTTCACCCAAACTTTGCATAAATGTTAAACCTTGCTTGCTTGGCTCAACAGTGTGTCCGCCTTCAATTTGAGCCCATTCGCTTGCTGTATATTTTTTATCTGCCACGCTTGTTCTCCGTGTGTAACTCTGGTTGATCATGTGTACCACTGATCTCTTTATATGCTGCGCCTGCTTTGTCCAAGAATCTTTTTAGTTTGTTTAGCTGCTCTGCGTTTGCCGCGGTTACAACCATATCACTATCTGACTGCCCAAACTCATGCGGATCGTCAGTATTTAGATTTGAAATGTATTGTCCAAGTTTATACCAATCCAAGTCACTTTTGGTATCAATAACCAATGTGTTTGCGGGTGCAGTTAATGCAGTTTTTCTATAACCTTCTGGATCAGGTTCTATCTCTTTTGCTTCATTAAATGCTACATCTGTTGCTGCTTTTGCTTTTTCGGCATCAGGATGTTTAGGATTAATAGTTACAACTTCACCGTTGATTAGTTCGCTGATGTTAGCACTTTTGCCAATCTTGTCTAATAGTTGATGTAGTTTGTCGTTAGCATCGTAACCAGTAGTTTCATAATCACTTTTGCCACGAACTTCTGTACGTTTATTTGTTTCTGTATCTAATATGTGTAGGATATACATATCATCGGCACGTTCTAGCTGTATCTTGTAACCTTCACTCATATGCTTGAAATAGTTTACTTGCTTTTCACGCTTTTCAGCACCAGCACGACTATCATATGTGCCAAGGTTCTTACCCTTTTTGCTGTATAGTCTAAACTGGTCGCCCATTTTACGGATAACTTCATCAAGTTCAGTTTCGCTTAAATCACTTAAATTTACATCATATAGATTATCGTCGCGCACATGACGACGTTTACGTGGATCACGGTGCAGGCGCTTTTTTGTTCCGCCAAGGATGATTTCATCTATTTTCATTATCTTGATTCTCGCAGTTTTTTAATGCCACGGATGAATCTATCACTGTCGCGATTTTTAATGCTTAGTAGTATACGCTTGTTTAAGTCTGCTGCTGTTTCAGAATCGAAACTTTCATCAATCATGTCTAAAAGATTAATTAAACCGTTAAGTGCATTAGCACCACGGCTTTCAAGAATCTGTGTTTTATCTTTTGCAGGAGCAATAGAATTAATTTCTTCCAGCAATGATTTAGTGCGCTTTTTCAAGATAGTTCTCCGTTATTATTAACAGTATTTATCTTTTTAACAATATATCGTGTCAATCTTGCTTTTTGAGTATACTGCGCAATCTGTCAGTGTTTTCTACTGCTCGTTCAACCACTGAGTTCTCTGCTAAATTGTTCGATTTACCAACAAGCTCTGTCTTTTTCTTTAGCTTGTCATAGATGCTGCTAGTAGTGGCTGTTTCACTATCCGCTGCATCTTCTTCAAGATCAGTAATACGCAAACCTTCTCTATCAAACTCCAGGTCAACCTTTTGTCCAACACCGCTACTGCTTCGTGTTTTCATAAACTGCACCTGATAACGTCCACGCTCACGCATTGCTTGGCTTGTGAAGATACCAATCACGTTATCTGCTGTCTGAATCTTACTCAAGCCACCACTGATGTGACTGTGATCAAATTCAATTTCTTCTACTGCCGAACGGTTCAACTGCGATGCTGTTGCAAACAATAGCTGATGTTCTACTGCAAAGTTGCGTAGTTCTTCACTTACAAATTTATCTTTAATAAACAAGTCGCTTGGCGGTACTTTGCGTTGTGCTGGCATCATCAAGTCCAGATAGTCAAGTAGCATTGCATCTACCTTGACCCCAGTCTTGACTTCATATTCGCGCATATAACTTGTTAAGTCGTTTACTGTAATACCGTTAGGTAACTGCACAATTTGTAGTCGCCCTGCTTTCTTACCAGTCATACGCACTTTTAAATCAACATCTTCTACATTACGGAATACGTCTTTTGTATTATAACCAGTAAGCATACTGTCAAGACGCATACTACACAACTCTTCACTAAGTTCCAAACTAATGTATAGCACGTTGTAACCAGCAATCGCCCAGTTAAGTGCCAAGTTTTGCAGGAATAGACTTTTACCGCCGCCTGACGCCGCTGCAAAAATGTTTAGTTCGCCTTTGTTGAATCCGCCGTATAGTTTAGAGTCAATAGCTTTCCACCCAGTACTAATACCGCCACGATTATTGCGCACTGTCTCAATACGATCCGCTGGACTTGCCCAGTAGTCTGTTCCCATGTGCTTTGCAAGACCTATCTGAACAGCATCTTTAACCATCTTTTCTACTGCGCCAAACTCACCCTTTTCCAGCAAGTCAGCACTGCGTAAGATTGCTGCTTCAAGTGCTTTGTGTTTACAAAACTGTTCAAACTCGTCTACAAACCAGTCTTTGTGTCGCTGATCAACAACATCGCCCAGGCCACGAAGCTCTAGTCCAGTTAGTGCTAGTATCTGTTCGTGAGTAGGTAGCGCACCATACCCCTCTGCGTGTTCTTTTACAAAACTAACAGTTTTACGTAGGCTGCGATCAAAATATTCTGGACTTAGAATACCATTAACACGCACGAACAAATCCTTGTCCTGTGCTAAAAATTCTAGGAATAGTTTTTGTAGTTCTAATGTATATTCTTTTGTTTCGCTCACCTACAATACCTCTGCGCCAATACCCTAATCTTAGTAGGGTTAGTTATTGCACTGTCAAGTATACTCTTAACAGTGAATAGTCTTCCATATTTTATTTGTGCATCGCCAGCATCTTTACAATCTTCCCATTCAGGAAAACTAACATGCCAGCCGCGCTCAATCGCTGCTTCAGTTAACTTGACGCCTGCTTTGTCTCTATCTGGTAACAATATAACACGTTTGTTTAAACTGTCAATAATGTTGCCTTGCTCTATATTCATGCTATTACCACCAACAGCAACACCATCAGTTACGATAGCATCAAGCGGACCTTCAGTTACTATTACTACTGATTTATCTGCTGTTTGACGGTCTAAACCATATACAAAATTCTTTGGCGGCTGTTTTAAATAGTATTTTGTTATATCTTTTGGTGGTGTTCCTGCCCAACGTGCTGTATATCCCACAACCCGTCCCTGATATGTAAACTTCACAATAAAACGCTTGTTCATACGTGCAGGAAGTTTAGCTGGGCTGTATAGAAAACGTTCATCTGTTATATCAAACCCACGCTGTGTTAGATACTCTGCGGCAGCTATCCAATCGTTATCAGGTTCTGGGTAATCCATAAAGGGGAGTGCGCCGTCTGGAAGTTCTATTTCAGGCCAGTCAATAACCACAGGAGCATCGCGACGTTGCTGTCTGTATAGTATAGCCGCCATTTCATCTTCGCGGATTAGCTCTAACTGTAGTCGTTGTACATCACTTTCATCTGCGCCAAACTGCTGTAACAGTTTTTTAAGGCGAAAACTCATACGCTTACCAGGGCTCCATCCAGTAGCGTATCCGCAATTAAAGCAATTATACTGAAATTTCTCTTCCTCAAAGCGGAAACCGCCGCGGCCTTTAGTATCAGGGCGACTCTCACCATTGACAATGCACATAGGACAATTGCCATGCGACCAGCCGCTTGGTGTCGTTTTCCAGTCAAGTGGAATTATAGATCGTACGTAATCAGTGATTAGAGCCATACAGTTATATTATACGCGAACGACTATTTTGTCAACTGTTCCTGTGCCTGTATTGTCTATTTTTGCTCTTAAAAATTTTAAGTTGGATTGGATTGTAAATGGTTCTATACCAGTAAAATCATCAAAACTGTGATAGTAGTATTGTGCGCCTAATTCAATATCAAACCAGTCACTTTCTGCAGGGTAGTCACTTGTTGTGCCTTGCAGATAAAACGCACCAGTATAGTTTGTAGCATATACACCAACTGTAATCATACCATTGCCTTTACCATAATATGCTGGTCCAGTAATAACGCTACTGTAGTTAAAGTTTGTGCCGCTCGCAAAATTTGTGATAACCTGTGTTGTTAATGGAATATATCCTGCGTCATCACTGATTTCTGCTGCAAAGTTTGGACGCATATTCAAATCAGTGTATAGTGGCATAACTAAACCAAACTCGTTTGTGTATGATAACACTAGATCACATAGTCCAACGTCTGCATTTGATAGATCATTTGCTGTAATTACAAGTTTAATACTGCCCAGTTCATAATCTGTAATCTGGCAACTCTTGTTAACTAGAGATACACCAGTTTCACGATAAATTAAACTTGCATTAATTGTTATATTGTTAAGTTGTATTGGCTTGCGGTCCTGATTCTTAACAAAGAAAAACAACTGGTTGTCAAAGCCACGATTCAACTTCATCTTGCGATAGTTTGTTGGCGAGTTAACTGTTGTGCCACGTGTTGAATTATATTGTCCTAGACCAGCAGCAACGCCGTGGTCTTGAATGGTGTATAAATCACCCGCTTGATTAATGTTGTAACTTGTACTGTAATTGCTCATATTTTTATCCCAGTTGTTATTAGTATTTATGTGTTTTTAACTAAAAATAGGTGTGCTAAATAGATGTAACATGCACAACAAATATAAAGATCTTCTTGAGGAATATCCATTTTTAACCGTGATCAATTATGCGGGCAATGAGTATCTGGGCATTATGCAAAATATAGATACTCAGATTGCCAGTATGTATATGTATGAACGCATACAATCAATTGAAGACAAGCGAATGTTCTTAACACTTGGAGAAGAATGGTGGTGGGAAACAAATAGAAAACTTCCCATCAATATCGCACTACTAAATCGTTGGCCATTTGGTTACACTTGTCAGAGTTTTACAGTAAAGCAAATGGAAATAGTAGCAGGTCCTGAAGTGCGGTTGCAGGACTGTATTACAAAACGTATTAAACGCCGCAGTATTAACTTAATGAAGAAGAATTTTTAACCAACTGGTTTAGTTGCACAACAATAGCAACTGCATAGCTGACCGCGTGTGCTTTTTTAAAGAAATATTCATCACCCTCTGGTCGCACCCACACTTCCCTAAAAACAGTATCCCAATCTTTACCCAGCAAATATCTTTTAGCTGGACGAATAACTGCCAGTACCGCTGCTAGTTGTTCAACACTGCGTGGTCGCATACGCTGCACAATATCATAATGACCGTGTATGTGGAATAGTTTTTCAACTACTTCTCGATGCTCAAGTAATTCCCACATGGGTTCCATAGACAATAGTTCGTCTAGTTCTGTTGGATCTTTAATACTTTCGTATATATTTACATTAAGAATATCAATCTTAAAAAAGCCAAGTTGTTCAGCTTCAGTATAATCCACGGTTGCCAACCCAGTGAACGGATCGTTTGGCACTTCATGAAAGTAAATGCCTGTATTGTGACGTTGCTTACGGCCTTTATTGTTCATCATTGCAGGAGTATGTTTAATAAGTCGCAATAGCTTGTTGCGATCTGCTACATCAATGTCAATATCAGTGTTTACTATCATAGCGTTGCCTTTTCAAAAATACTGCGTACCCAATTTACATCGTCTTTATTACGGAACATTCGTACTTGCCAATACTGTGGATCTGCATAGTCCACAATCATCTTTGCTTGTTCTGCATTAAGCCTATCCATCATATCCTGTGCATCAGTTGTTGCATATAATACCCATGGACTAACACGACCCGCACAAATATCAAAAACGATCATGTTTGTGGACCCATTTTTAAAGTAGTCTGCCCAATGTCTATTAAGATCTTTCTCTGCCCACGCTTGCATATGCAATATAGTACGTTCTACAGCACGGTCAACACTTTCTGTCTTCAGACGTTCCTTAATCCACGCCGTGAAGTTTCTGTCACTAGTCCATTTATCCAGTTTAACACCGTTTTGTAATAGCCAAGAAGTATAAGCTGGCACATCATCAATTTTTACATCAATACAATATTGGCCAAACTTTACAAATGCACTGTAGTATGTGCTACCAGCGAAATCATCATAGCTCTTGTCTTTTTTACTATTTGTGCCAATGCGATAAAAAAGCTGATATGCACGGAAGCCCAGCTGGACATCTTTATCGTCACGCTGCATATATCTACGCTTGGGCTCACACATATGAACCGCAAGAGTGCTTTCTTTTTTAAATTCTTTGTTGCAGTAATTACACTTGTGCGATGTCATCAGCAAACTTTAAAAACCTCTGGTATTCGTATTCCATCCTATCATTATAAATGATATTTAATTTTTCGCAAATGTTTTTTAAATCTAAATTAAATATGTCAACAACTATACATCTTTTCTCATTCTTTTCGTAATAAGGGGCTATCTTATCTGAGAAAGTTATCTTACGCATCTCATCATGCCTGTCAGGCGATGGTATTTCTGCACCGCCGTGATGAAAACAGTGCTGTAGCTGCCAAAATCTAAGTTCACCAAGTTCAGCATACTTTAATGCATCATTATAGACACTGGCATATATGTGTTCTCTATACACTGGATCGTCCTGATGATGATCATGAACATGCATATCAATAGACTCTTTTACAAAATCCATATCCACGGGTCTCCGTAAATAAGAATTAAAAAACAATTGATATGTTTGTTCAGTGGGTTCTATATAGATTAGATCTACATTTTTATTCTTCCATGGAATTAATTTAGACCATGCACCATAGCTTAACCCAAAGATTGTTCTTTTAGTAAATCCACTAACAAAACTATTAATCCAAGCAAAATCTTCATCCATTTTTTCAATACATTCAATATATTGATGGCTCCAGTGATCTGGATCACTGCTGTGGTTATCCCAGGGATCTGGATGTAAATGTGCTTCCACTAGATTATGTTCTCCGACGATAAAGAAATTACTTTTATAGCTTTCACTTTGCTGTAAAAACCATCCTAGAGCGCCAGTTGGTTGTCCTTCACTACTGTAAATAAACGCATGATTCATTTTAGTAATTTTTTAATGTCTGATTTTTTCATACCAGTCTCTTCCAGTAGATCAATAACTTCTGCTTCAGTGTATTGTGACAGTAGTATTTCAACCTCTTCATCATTCATACTAGGATACATATCAGCAAAGAACTTGAATACTTTATTCTCAGTGCCACGCTTGCCAGGAGCGATCCATTGATGAAACTGTGACTTGCCTAACCCAAGTGCTTGCATTAATTGAAACTGTAGTCTGGGATGATGACGCAATGTGTTAAAATGTGTGTTGACTAGTTCATTAGTCCACTCTAAATAATGCTCTTCAAAGTCTTTGATACTACTCTTAACACTGCTGACATATCTCATTTGTATCCACAGTTGTTTGTCGTATGCAGCACGTTCTTCATCTGACAGGCTATCATACCAACGGCGGTCCTTGGTATCAACAGCTCGCATCTCTTCTTTAATTGTTAGTTTACCAGATGTCATTGATGTCTAATACTTCTGGAATCTTACCTGCTTCTTTTACAATCATAATACAGGGCGATTCAGGCTTATCACTTAGCGGGATGCACAGTAGATGTCCAAATTTTAACTTGGGGGCATGCCATTTAATATCAGTATAAATGTTTGTAATGTCTACGTCAAGATAATTTGGGCTAAATCCGTTAATTGGATTCATTGCAAATGCTTTAAATCCACGATCATTTAAACTCATTAAGCTAACTACTTCAGGATCGCCAACTTCAGGATCACAGATAACAATACTCCAATCCAGTGGAACATTAACTGTATATTCTCCTACACGCAACACTGCGGCAGGGCTGTAGAAACTTTCTAGGAAAATAAGTGGAATAAAAAAGTAATCTACGTTCTTAGGATTTGTATAGTCTAACACGCCATATCGTAGATCGTCTACTGTTTCTGGAATGTCATCCAATTCATATGTTGTATTTTCAACTGTTAGAATTCTCATTTATAATTTACTTTCTCTATAGTATATGGGTAGTTCGCCTCGGCGTAAAACTTTTTACGCTCTGTTAAATGCTTCTTGCTATACTTGGCAGTGCTAGCCACGTCCCAAATTTCTACGTGGTCTTTGTCTGCGGCTTTGCGTACACCGCGTCCAATACTTTGGATAACTCTTACAAAAGATTTGCCAGGCTCAAGTAGAACCAAGTTAAAGATACGAGGAATGTTAATACCCACGGCAGCCACACCATAGGTTGCAACAGTAATGCTATTGTCGCTTTCATTAATTTCGTCATAAGTTGTTTTCCTGTCTTTGGTTATGCCATGTACAAACTTGGCACCTGGAATATTCTCAACAAGTATCTCGCCACTCTTAATACGATCTACTAGAATAAGAGTGTTGCCTGACTCAGCAATATTTAGTATGAGATCACTGATGTAATCCATGCGTTGCTTGTTTGTGGTGAGGTATGTTAGCTCACTCTGATAGTTTGGGTATATTGCTGTTTCATTAAGTTGTACGATATTAACGTGACAATTACTTAATACGCCCATCTCTTGCAATGTACTTGCTGCTAGTTGATTTACAACTTCACCAAGGCTTGCCTGTAGTGCTACAAACTCATGTGGCGCTTTGGGGATAGTGCCAGTAAGTCCCCAGCGCAATGGAATATGTGCGAAGTCTTTCGTTAGCATTTCTTTAAGTACATCTGCTTTTGCTTGGTGAACTTCGTCAACAATAACACACACTACATCCTCAATAAAGTCTTGTAGTCCAAAGTCCGTCTCACCTTCACGGAAACGCTTTTTAATACTGTTTAAACTTTGCCATGTGCAGATAGTGTGTGTTTTGCCAATCTCTTTTTTATCACCAAAGTAAACGCCAACGTCAAGACCCAAGTTAACATAGTCAGCATATGTTTGCTTTACTAGGTCCTTGTTTGGAACGATAACAATACTGCGCCCATATTGTTCTACTTTATAGCTAAGTGCCGCTGTAATAAGTGTCTTGCCTGCGCCAGTTGCAATCTCTTGTAAGCACTGTGGCGTTTCTAAAAACTTGTTTACAACTTCAATCTGATAGTCACGTAGTGTAACAGGCTGTCCTTCAACAGGGTGTCCTTTGGGCCAAGTGTGGTGTTGAAACGTTGTCTCATCAACTACTTCAAACTGAAGGTTGTGGTGTGTACGATGGTCTTCAATGTTTGGAATGTAGCCTGCGTTCATGATAATGGGCAGCACACGATCCAACAAGTTAACATAGGTAACGCCGCCAACTGTAAAGAAACTCATAGTGCCGTCCCAGCGACCCAGTTTATATGCTGGGGTGTGATAGGCATGTGGAAGGAAGAACTTTAACTCCTTTTCACACTTTTTCCGTGTGTCAAGGTCAAGTCCTTCAATCTTGCAGTTGACTTCGTCTTTGATAATAATATTGCAATTCATATGATTAATATATAACAGAAATTGTAAAGTGTCAAGAATTTAACAACGTATTTTGTTTTTTCCATATATCTACAAAAAATTTAGCAGTTGGTTTTGAGTGATTAAACTTTTTATCAAATGATGTTTGTAAAGAATATATTAACTTATCAAATTCATTATCAAAGTTTGTTATAAAAAATTTATAAGGATCAACAAAAATTATATTACGGTCACCAATACTCTTTATTCTGCTTTGTCGTATTTCACACATTGTTTGCCAGTCTCTATTATTTGGGTGGCTGTCTTGTAGTTTTAATTTAGACAGATTTAAAAAATAATTAAAACCTTCTTCTGTCTCTGGATCAAGATGAATAAACACTGCCTTATTCCAATCATCATAGTATGCTTTCAAGTAATAATCAATGATTGATTTATCTTGCATATCATGAAAATGCATATGGCTACGAACAAGATTTATTAACGTAGGGTGGAAGGTGATATCATCTAAATAGCACTTGAATCCATTATAGTCATGTTCGTCATATGAAATGTGATCAGGAGTGGTGGTAGTTGTAACTTCCCACTTATTAAGAGTTGGGGCTATATCTATACCTACTGGCATACAGAACGGTTGCTGTCCAAGCAACCAGGTGAAGAATTCTCCTCCTGATCCAGATGAATAAACTATGTTTACTATATTATTCTTCATACTAATATGCAGTGCCTATGTAACATTCTTTTGATTCCACGCATCTATCAACCATCCCAATACTGATGGGTTTATAGACACATTAAATACATTATATATAAACGTTGCTATCTTATCAGATACCCCGTCGTTCAGAACTATTTCAGATATATCAATAGTAAGACAGTTTCTATTACCAAATCTTTCTAAAAAATAATTATATGCACCAGTAGTCTTATTATTTTTTAGCATAGATAATTGGGGTGCCAATCCACTTAAATCAGTAATAACAATAAATCCTGCCGTACCCCACCTATCATAATAGATATCTAAAAATGTATCAATCATTGAAATTCTTTCATAAGGATAAAAGATACATTCGCCATGATCTCTATTTACATTTATTTTATCATTATCTATAAATTCATGATTTACTCTATCAGTAGACTCCATAGATATACCTTTACCATGCACTGCTGGGTCCCACGACCATTTGTTATTCTTTGAAACTCCACACAGTGTTACCTGATTGAATCCAGGAAAGGTACTTATTGCCCAGCCCAGAAATTCTCCACCAGCGCCCGGCGGATATACTAACGTCAGATTTCTATTAAAAGTTGCCATATCTTATTTAACAAAAAAACCCCCCGTAAGGGGGGTCTAGTTGGGGTAACTTGTAGTGTTAGCGGCGCACCATGCAAGTGCATTCCGCCATACGCTCCCACTTGTCGCTCATGCTCTTGCGCAGGTCAGCAACCTTGGTAACCATACGCAGGCTAACTTCGCGCATACGGTGCTGGTTGTTGGAGATAAAGTCTACAATCTCCGTTTCCTGCTCCTTGGTGAAGTCATACTCGTTGAGCATACCATCTGCAACAATCTGGCGGCAGCGCAGGATCTTTTCACGCGGCGTGTCCATAGTCAGGTCCAGATAGTGGCAGCGTGACATAATAGCATCCAAGTGATCTTTGATCTTACCACGCACCTTGTCAAACTTGAGGTTGGTAATAAAGATTACAGCGCCCTTAAACTCAAAGCTATCAGGGATACCTTCACGGCGCAACAGGGCGCTGTCAGTGTTCCAGCTAATACGGCGCTTCTTGCTGCTGTCCAGTGCAGCCTTCAGCAGGTTCAGCGAAGTCTCGTCGTAAAGCACACTGTCGCAGTCATCAAGCACCAGCACGTGACCGCGGTCTGCATAGTTGTAAAGCAACTTATACAAACCAATAGCAGATGCAGCACCTTTCTCAACACCAAACTTGAGACGGTTGCCTGCGAGCTTGTCGAAAATGCTGTTCTTTTCCAGCACAGCCTCAACGCCAAAGCTCTTGCCTACGCCCGGAGGGCCAGTAACAACCATGCCCTTAACAACGCCATCAATGGTCATCTGGGTCATAGTGTCCAGGATCTCAAAACGCTCACGCAGACGTTCTACAATCTCTGCATCCGTTTCAGTGGACTCTACAACAGTGTTATCCACTTCCATAACTTTGGTAGCGGCAGTTTTGCGGGGGGTGCGGGTCTTACGTTCCGTTTTGAAAGCCATCTTAGCCATCTCGTTTTCCTATGTTCTCTGTTAACTTACTCTTACACGATACAGTAAAGTGTCTTGGTTGTCAACAACTTTTTTCAATTAAGGGAGGATTTTTACACGGTTAAACATGGTTTCTTCAGCTAGGCTAAATTTGCCATGCTCGTGACGGTTAACTGTGCCGCGTATACGGATGGTTTTGCCCTCAATAATATCACTGATGTCAGGCTGATCTCTCCACCAGAATTTGACGATGTCTTTATTAGCGTGGATGGTGGTAATCATGTATACGCCGCTGTTCTGGATATATTTACAATCCAGTACTTCAACTTCCAAATCGTAACGATGCCGCACTTGTCCAAAATATTTGCTTTTGAGTCGTAGTTCATCAATACGATCCTCGACCATTTTGCGCTTTTCGTCAATCTTGTTCATGTTGGGGATACTAGCGATAATAGCAACTTGGAAGCTGGTGAGACTGTTGCCAGCAGCAAATGCTTTAGCAACGTTGTTCTCAAAATCAGTGAGTCCGTTGCCAAACTTCTTCATCATGAACTTGGCTTCAAACTTCTCTTTAACTTGTTCTGCCTGCGCAAGGTATTCAGCGGATGGTTGCTCACCTGCTTTCATTGCGTTCATAACTTGAGTTTTGGTATCTTCTACAGTGTGAGTGTAGTTGCCTTCACTGTCGTATACATTATAGCCTTCGCCGCTGCGGACAAATCCATGCTTGTCGTATACACTTAGCGCAATCGCAAGTGTTTGAACGGGATTGTATTCAGCAACAGCGTTTAGTAGTTCTTGTTTAGTCATCTCTATATGTCCTATATTGGCCCCTGTGACAGGTCCTGTCCTAATCATACACTCATTATGCTATAACCAAAGCGTCTTGTCAAGAAAAAAAATGCCTCCCGTAGGAGGCAGTTGGGGTAACCAAATGTCACAAAGGTTACAAACTAATGTCTTCTAAACCAGCAGCTCGTAGTTTTACAATGTTATTGATTTGAAACTGCTTGGCTTCTAGTGCTTTAATAAGTCCAATAAACTTGTTACGCACAAGGCTAAAATCGTTAATCAAATACTGCATATCAACAACCTCTTGTTCACCGTCTACATAACGTTCTGCGTCACGGCTACTAAGTGCTTTGTTGTATGCTTCTAAAAACTTGCGAAACTTCTGACTGCGAAGTTTACGCATTTCGGTGTTTAAATGTTCAAGTATCGCTTCTACTTCCTGCAACTGATTGAAACGATGTTCAACAATACCAGGCATATCACGACTTTGTTTTTCAAGGTTGCCCTTCATTGAACATTCAAATTTTGCTTCAGCTAGTTGCTGTTCAAAGTGGGAGATCGCGTTAACGATCTCCCCCATGTTAGCAGTAACTTTACGATACCATGAACTCATTTAATCCCAATCTTCTTCGTCTTCAGTTTCCCATGATTCTTCATCATGTTCACTTAACAGCATATCAAGTGCTTTGTCAAGATAATTACATGCATCAACAATTTCTTCGCTGTTTGCACGAAGGTCAATGCCATAGTCGTCAAGTCTGTCAAGAAACACTTCCGCCCAGTGTAGACGTTCCTTTTCAGGAATAAGTGGTTTTGCTGCACTATAGATTGAAATCAATGCTTCTAGATCAGTGTCATTCAGCTTCATTAGAATTCTCCACAATTAAGTCAATTTCTTCTTGTTCCAGTGAACCGCCAGAATCCTTAATCTCGTCTGGCAGTTGATCCCATTCAGCCATGATAAGGTCCAAATGGTCGTCCTCGTTCTTTTCCCATGCTTTGCGGAATTTAGCAATAACTTCACCAGTAACTGGACTAATGTACTGTAGCCTATTACCAGTTTTTGTTAACACACCTTTTGCTTCAAAGAAATCAACTAGTCCGCTGTATGGGCTCATACCAGTTTCATACGGAATTTCAACTTGCACACTTTCAAATGGTTTCGCATAACGTGTTTTCATTACTTTACACGCTGCACGAATGCCGTGAACTTGTGATGTTTTGTTGCCATCCGAGTCTGTTTTTAGCTTTAGTTTACGCATTGCTAATACAATACTTGATGCATAGATAAAGCCTTGTCCACCTGAGATTTTATCATCTGGATCAAACATGTCTTGACTTGCATACGTATGGTTAGTTGCAACAAAACCTACATTGTATTCGCCTAACATGTTTACAGTATTACGAACAAGCGATGTAAGTGCCTTGGGTTTGCGGCCCATGTCGCCCTTCATGTCACCTTTCTGGAATTGATCTACGTCTGTGGGTGTTAGCAACATTCCAAGACTGTCAACTACAAAAAGGATTTTAGGACGATCTGCTTTGTCTTTATCAGCATACTCTGATTTGTAGTCTTTCATGAAGTCACTGACAACTTTAGCAACATCGTCGATCATTGCCAAGTTTAGTTTAAGTAGCTTATCTTCACTTGTATCTACATTCAGTGCGTGTAGCCACTTTTCGTCTAGTGCGTTTTCACTGTCAATAAGAACAACAAAAATGCCCTGTTCTTGTGCGTGTCTTACTAGATTACCTGATGCAATGTATGATTTACCCGCACCTGATTCTCCCGCAAACACTGTTACTTTGCCAAGAGGAATACCTTTATTGAAGTCACCGCTGATAAGTTTGTTAAGAGTATAATTGCCTGTGCTTACCCAAGTGTCTGGATCGTTAAACCCTACACTCAAGCCTGGCACTGACTTAGTAATACTCTTGCGGAATTTACTAATGTCAAATGGTCGCGCCATGTTTATGAACGCTCCATCTCAGTAATGTCTTTGATAAGTGCAGTTAGTTCCTCTAGTGAGCTGCACAAGATCTTTGCAGATTTCCAATTTTCATTTCTATCACGCCCATTGACGGATACAACAAATCCATTGTCTGCCTGTGCTACGTTAAAATCTTCATCAACTGTAGCCAGTTTGCTTAGATGCTTATTAGCCATAATATTTCTCCATTTTCTGTGCTTTACGTAGTAAGTATTCGGTTGTGTTATTTGAGATCTCAAAAGATCCCAGCAATGCTACTCTTTCTTCCAGGAAAGAATTTTCTATAGCGTGTCTTTTCGCTGGGTTAATAAACCAGACATCTCTTGCTTTCATTTCTACAGACGTACCCTCTGATCTAAATATATGTCTACCTTTCAGCATTATAATAAATCTATAAGTTTTTGTATCATCTATATGTTCTGGTAAGATACAATTGGGTTTCATTGAGGCAACCCTTAGATTATCATATTCTAAAATATTATTATATGGTAGTAATCTTGATATTTCTTTTTGTTTTACGATACTTTGACTATATTTTTCAAAAAAATCTTCATCCGTTATTTCTATATAATTTTGTGAAGATGTTTTTAATTTATTGCCTTCAGTGTATTGTAATAATCTATTCTCAAGATCTCCATTATAATATATTTTTAATATTTTATCAATAGTAATGTTGCCTATTAATCCTAGCTTAATACAACTTGGTAGTAAATTACACAGGATGGCGCCATCCTGTGATTTATTCTTATTCATCATTCTTTACGGTTGCGAATCATCGCAAGGATGTCCTGTGCGCTTGGTTTTGCATCGCCTGATGCTGCTGGTGCTGACTCACGTGCTACTTCCTCATTTGATTTAAATGGGATTTCGTCATCGTAATCTGCTGCTGGAGCAGGAGCAGGGCGTGGCGCTGGCGCAGGGGCCGCTGGGCGTGGTGCTGCTGCCGCAGGTGTTGTGCGAGCCCCAGTCGATGGTGCCTCTACACCGTATGGACGGTAGTAGTTAGCAAAACGCTCTGGGTCGTAAAGCTGACCATCAACACTTGCTTCGAACATTTCAAAGATAGCGTTTAGTTCTTCAGCATTTGGTTTCTTTGGAAGATAGTCGTTCAAGTTGAACAAGCCATACTGTGCGATTGCATCACGTTCAGTTTGGTTTAGACTACGCTCACGACGAGCCCAGTTTGATGTACCATAGTCTGCATAGCCGCCTTTGCTGCCTTTGGCTACTTTAAAGTCAGTGCCGTTTTCATAATCGGTTGGGATTTCTGGGAAATCAGGATCCATTAGTGCAGCACTGATGATCTTAAAGATCTGTGGGCTGATTACAAAACGACGGATTGGATTTTCTGGATTTTCTTCGTCTGTTGGGTTATCAGTTACGAAGCCTTGGAAGATGTATGATTTTTTCTTCCAGTACTTACGTGCAAGGTCTTCCATTGAAGAATCTTTAAACCACGGACGGATTTCAGCATGTACTGGGCATGTTTCATTCCACATTTCAATACATGGAACCTGTACTGTTACAGGTTTGTGTTCATCCCCACCTTTAACGCCTGGGAATTCAAAACGCATCATCTGACGTTCTTTCCAAAAGAACGTATTTGATTCATCTGCGTCTGGGAGGAAGCGTAGTGTTGCAGTTTCGCCTTCTTTGATATTCCAGTGTGCGAAAATTGCGTTGTCGCCAGTGCCTGTTGAACGTGTGCCAGTTTGACGATTTTCTTGTGCGAGTAATTTCGCACGGATTTCTGCTAGTGATGCCATAGTTTTTTCCTTTATTAGCCTATGTTAGTATATAATTTTGCAAACTAATGTTCGCGATTGCCTATGTTAGCCTTTACAGTGTATTACAATTACTGCTCACTGTCAAGCAGTTTTTAGATCACCTATTAGGAAATCTTTTTGCGTAGTGAGAACAATACACTCTCGTCTAGAGCAGATTCAGTTGCTGCCGCTGGCGCTGCCTTTGGCTTTAGTGCAAACATAACGAACTTTGCTAGTACGTTTAGTGATGCTTTGTCTAGATTAAAAACACGCTCACTTAGTTCGCCTAGTACATTTGATAGTTCGTCATTAGTTGTACGTTTAGCAATGAATGACAACATGCTAGCAAGTTTTGCGTAAGCACCCTGTGGACCGCTATATTTTGCTGGATTTTCGTTGTTTGGGTTCTCTGGGTCATTTCTGTCAACGTGTGACATCCCCAGATTTCCGCTTTGGATAATACCGTATAGTTTACCAATAAGTTCTTGCTGCATGTTGTCTCTCTTTCCTGCTTCTGATACGATGCGATTTACGCGGCTTACGATTCTTTGCATTTCTTCTGCGGTAAATGTATCATATAGGAATTGTTCTGTAATGTCAACATCAATTTGTTCTTCCTGGATATTTTCTGATACCTGGAAGTTGTTATAACCTCTTTTTGTTGACAGAGATTTAACAAGTGCCTTGTTTTCTGCAATTCTACTACGAATTGTTTCAACAATGTCCTCGTTACCTTCGTTGACAAGTTTGTTGGCACGTGTATGCTTTACAAACTTGGTTAGATCTGCGATTTCTTCACAGACTGCCAGGATCGCTTTGCCCTTTTCGTCATATGGTGTACCGCCTTCGCTGACGTGCATCGTCATTGCTTTTGCGCCACTCATGTATTTGAATGGAAACGCAAATTTCTCGCCTTGTTCGCTTTCAATGAACAAGCTGTGAATATTACGGCTACGTGAACCTTTAACGCTCTCGTCAACACCTTTGCTATGCTTAATAATTAGTTTAGCATGTGGACTCATTACGTAGCTTGTTTTGATACTACCATACGCTTTGCCAAATGCGCTTTCAACTACACTCTGGTGTGCGAAGTCTTTTGGGGCTATTGCTTTATCAAATTTTCTCACTGTATATTCACCTAAATTTCTATGGGCTGTGGCTTTAATTGCGCCAAGTAACTTTGAGTTACGTGGAATATTGTATCCCTCACCAGCCTGGACTACTACTTCTGTTCTTGCTTCATCTTGACGTATTGATACCATCAAATCCTGATCGTAAGCATAGAAACGTGTTGCTTCTTCTGGGTCCATTGTTTTCAAACCATCTGCTGTAAACAGACGTAGCTTGTAATTAGCACCCTTTAGAATAGCGAATATTTCACTTGCAAGTTGTTCCACTGTAGTTTTCCTTGTTGTTATAACTATTTATGCTATTTGCTCATAAAAAGCTCATTGGCATTGGTTCATCATAGTCGTCATCGTCACTTGTTCCCAAGTATTCAAATGCATCTTCTTCATATTTTGTTATTTCTAATGCCATGCGAACAATAAGCACAAGTGCCATTACCAAATCATCATGCTCGCCTTCTTTTGCTGCAAAACTATTACCACGTGCAATAAATGTTTTAAGTTCACGTAGCAATGGCTTACTGGCAATCTCAATCTTATCTGTTTCAACCCACTGTTTTAATTTAGCACAGGATGATAACTTACTCTTGTGTGTAGTAGTAAATCCTTTACGGAATGAGCGAGTGTTGCCGTGTTTTTTACTTTCACTTAGGAATGTACCAGCAAAGTTTTCCTCGCCAATTTCTTCAACCATAACGAGTCCTGCTTCTCCCAGTGTATTGTTTTCCATACTCCAGTATATTTCGCTCTTTCCGTCAGTTTCTTTTTGTATTTGATTTACAAGTTGTTGTACAATACGCACCTGTTGCTGTATAGGTGTTTTATTATGTTGCCACTCTGCTACTTGATTCATACCTGGCAGTTCATATACTTGTATTGCTGCACTGTCCCCACCAGTGCCTAGACTTGGGTCCAGTGCTACCATATAAATGTGTCCTGGAATTAGTGGTTTATACCATCGTACTTGTCCTTGTTTTGCATATGGATCTTTGGCTTCCATTGTTGCTAACTTCAAACTGTCAATCAATGTTTCGTCAAATGCAATGAATTCGTTTAAGTGTTCACGGCGGAAACGTTCTTCACCAATCTTACCCTGTTCTTCATCTGCCCATTTTTGATCACGATCTGGATGTTGTTTCCAGTCTGCGCTGTAGCTACGGAAACCATTGATGCCAACTTCTTGTTCGTTACCGTATGAATCATAACGTTTATTTGAATCACGCCAGATTTGTGCAAATTGGTCGTCGTCCTGGTTAGGGGTACTTGTGATAATACATTTACCACCAGTTGACAACGTAGGAGACAATGCTGTCCAGAACTCACGTGCAATACTAGGGCGTACGAATGCAAATTCGTCTAAGTATGCTAGTGATATAGAAAGACCGCGTCCCGTGTTATCCGTTGTTGCCTGTGCAATAATACGACTACCGTTGTCAAATTCAATACTACCTTTGTTGTAGCTTGTGACGCCCGCACGTAGATAGTCAGGTAATGTCTCATACGCAAAACGTATACGACTCATGATTTCCGCTGCGCCACTGTATTTGTGTGCTGCGATAAGAATTGTTTGGTCAGCGTTAAACATAGAATACCATAGTAAATATCCTGCTGCCGCTGTTGACTTACCCATCTGTCTGCTGATAAGTGCTATACTGTATTTGTAGTCGTGATACGTGTCAACTAGTTCTTTTTGGTAATCAAAAAGACTAAACTTCATACGTCCCTTTGTAGGGTGTTGAATCCAACAATGTTCTGTCATAAAGTATTTGGGATCCGCTACACACTTTGCTATCTCTAGGATTTGCTCTGGGGTATATGATTCTCTCTGATACGGATCTTTAACTAATTTTGTATCTGCTGTGCCTCTAGCCATAACACTATTTATCCAAAAAAATAGCACCCGTAGGTGCTATTTTGGTCTGTCCTATCGGTAGGACTTATTTCTTTGCTTTGTGTGCTTCGTAAAGTGCTTTCATGTCCTCAACTTTATGTTCAGTGACTTGCACTTTCATGTCTTGTGCATCTAGATAACGCTTTAGACTTAGGTTAACACTCTGTGCGAAATCATATGCATCGCCGTGTACAGTTGGTTCAACTTCGCCAACGCCCTCTGGGGTGTTTGCCCACTCGTCTAATTTTTGTGAGATAACTTCTTCACTCAAGCCTGCGTTGCGCATCATGATTACTAGTTGTGTTGTGTCCATTGTTGGTGACTCAACCATAGTGTCTGTGCAACTGCATGTATCATTACCACATACGTCGCACCATTCTGATTCTTTCATTTCTTCTTTATCCTCTTCAGCGTCTTCCCATGACTCTTCAGTATCACCGTCGCCATCAACATCTAGAAAGTCTGGCTTTGCTGCTTCTTCTACTGATTCATCCCATTCGTTGTTACCATGGCAGTTGCAATCTGGACAATCGCCTTTGCACATGCAACTTCCGCCGTCACAGCATGGGCAACCTTCTTCGCCGTATTCTTTTAGTTCGCGATCTGCTGGACTTGCTACGCTCTGTTCTGTAGCCAGACCTGCAAGACCTAGGATTCTAGCTAGATCATTCATTGTCTTTTTCCTTTTCTTTGCGTAGCTTTAGTAGCTCTTGTACAAACTTTGTGTTATATTTGTCGCCATAATAATCTTCAGCTTTTACAGTTTCTGCTTCACCGTAGCTTGGATCTTCTAGGAGGCTCTTTCCATTGCTTTCGGCGGTAGCTTGCTGTTCTGCTTTTTCTAATGGCTCTTGGTCACTGCGCACTTTCATGAAGCCGTCGCTAATGCCAATTAAATTTTGAATCTCTGTTTGAATTTGATATGCACTCGCTGGAATAGTTGTAGTAAACTCAACAACATGGATCTCATAACCACGTAGCTGTGGGAAATCGTATGGTGTTGATTGCAACATTAGTTTCTTTGGTGCACCAAACTTTTGAACGTTGTACTTTACTAAGTGACGTTCAATACGGTCAAATTCCTCGTTGGTTAGCTCTTTGGCTAACTTAATTCTATATGTATATGTTTTTGCAGATTCCTGCAAATATGATTTGAAAGATTTCATGGCCATGTCTCCTAGTATTACTATTTATCGTTTTGTTTCATTTTTGCCATTATTTCTGCGATCATACTGGCGCGATCACCCACAATCTTGCCCTCAATTGCTGGACTATCATATTCATCATCAGCTTCAGTTGCTTTTTTAATTTTAAGCTGTAGTTCTTTTTCCTGCATATCCAAACGTTGTTTACGCATTTGAAGTTCTACCATCTTTAGCTTCTTATCCATTTTTGCTTGCTTTGCTTGTATAGCGGCTGCTAACATTTTACTAGCACTGTCAAATACTGGTGCTGCGTGGCGATCTTCTACGTTCTTGCCCAAGTCGCATAGTTCTTCAAATGTGTTCATTGCTTTGGTAGCGTATTCATCCATTTCACGATCAAGTTCTTCTAAACCCTGTACAAGAGGCAATGCTGCATCAACACGTTCAGTCAATGCCATCTCGTCTTTATATAACGCTATTTCATTTTGCACTTCTTCCAGCGTTGGTTCAGCGTCTTCATCATCTTCATAGTTGAATTCAATATCTTCAATAGGAGGAAGATTAAATTCTTCTTCAAGTCGTTTTGTCATAATAGCCTTCCTTTATCTTGTCTATTATTAGATTATATAGATGTTTGTGTCCATATTCATTCATATGTTCACATTCACAAAGAAGATTTCCGTTATCTATATCTTTAAATTTTTCTATTATGGTGTGCATTAATAAAGTATTTTCTAAATTTTCATTGTAGTATTTCTTAATTATCTTATCCAATAATGAACCCCCCATAAAATTAAAGGTTAGCCAGAAATAATTCTTATTTGTATATTTCAAATGATTTAATACAGATTCTATTAATGCCAGGTTATTGGCTTGTTGCATAAATGTACTTGAATGATTTATTATATACTTGCTGTAATCACTTAGTGCCTTATTACTGTACACGTGTGGTTTACATTTATAACCAGTAAAGTTGTAGATTGCATCTATACCATCTTTAATCCATTGATCTATATCTTCTGTACCACCATAATAATATAAAGAAAAAGAAATAAATTCTTTTGTAAAATATTCATGATGTATATGAATATCATGTTCTAATAGACTATCTAATATGTTTTCTAAATCATTATCGTTGATTACTGCTTCTAGTGGTATTCTGCCAGATACATCTATAATTCTTGGTTCGAAAATAAATAATTTCATATTTTCATCGGTAATTATGCCGCTTCTAAGTAGTTTGTTAAACGCAAATAATAACTCTAAATTATCACAACCTGGTAAACCTATCTTTATTAATTCTAATCCTAGGTCTTCTGCTATATAATCAGCAAAGGTTAACTCTAGGTTTGTTTCATCGCATTCGCCAGCAGTATGACTTGTACCTAGTGAAATCATATATGGTACATCTGGTTTTTTTGGTATCACTTCTTCTTCCTTTTGGATCCCTGTGGCTTGTTGAATATTTCATTTTCAGTAATAATGCGGAAACCCAGTCCTTGACTTTTACACCATGCACGTGCTGCTTCCCATTTTGCAGCATTAATAACTGCCTGGGCTTTTTCCATTTGTGAACGTGCTTCACCCAGTATTTGTTTACTGGGCTTTACTTCTACTATCTCAGCACGTTTTTGTCCATTACGATCCTGGTATACTATTAACAGATCTGGTACATAGGTTGTATTTTTTCCAGTGATAGGATGCCTATATGGTATACGATGAGTTTCACTGCCCCAGCCTAATATGGCAGGATGATTGTCGCACATACGAAATACAGCTAATTCCCATCCGCTTCTATAACGCGGCGTTCCTTTGCCTATATATTTACTTGGATTTTGTGGCACATATTCGCCATTTTGGAATTTAGCCATGTGCTATATCCTTACAATGTTTTTATGTCATAGCCCTCATAAGCAAATTCTATGCGATACTGTACAGGATTACTATCACTATAGCTTAGTGTATCACCTTGAACCGCAGTAATTAAAGGGTTAAACAAAGTTATTACGTTGTTGTCTTCTGAACTTGACGTTCTTTTAATACGTATTTTTTGAATATAGAATCTTGAGTCTTGTAATTTCAAGCCACGTTGACTTGCTCCAAAAACAAAACTGTCCTGTATAATATCGTCAGTTAATTGTGCTCTTCCAAAAGTATCATTCATTGGACCATCATAATAGTATGCTGCGTATTTTTTAAGGAAGTCTTCAATTTGTGCATCACGTGTATCATAAGCACTAATATAAATTGGAGTATAGTCAACGCCAGTATTAGCTAAACGCTTTTTGTTGTATTGATTCATGATGGTTGTTTTAAAGATAACGCCCGGCATCTGAACTTCGGAAATTCTCGTAAGCTGAAGGGTCTGGATGGCATTTCCAGACCCTCCGCGATAATCAATTTCAACACTGAATTGAAACTTGCTTCTAGGTATAAATGACTGTGTGCTGCTGCTACCTGATTTGCTCTGGCTGTAGATATCTGCCGCTATTCCTCCTAGAAACTTGCTCATTTAAGCGTCTCTATTAGTTGTTGCCGCCGACGGCGATATCACCCTTTCCAGGTGTTCCAAATGCTAGTACATCATTACCACCTGCACCTTCGTTAGATGCGTTATCATAACGAATGGTTGCAGTAATTTGCACTACGTCACTTGTTGCATAGTTTAGATCACCGTATTGGATACTTGGGATAAAGCAACCTGCTAGTGTCCATGTATCAATTACGTTGTCTGTTTGTGAACCGTCAAGCATTTCAATCTTCATACCGAACTTATAATCTTCACCAGCTTTTGCTGATGCTTGTGTTGCATGGTTTACTTGGCGAGCCATCTGGTTGCCCATAAACGACATAACGTCACTGTTGACGTCATCACGAATTACAAGAGTTACATCTTGCCATGTGTGTTTACCAGCTAAACGAATTTTTGAGTTGTAAACATCAACTGTTACGTCCTCGTGATCTAGAGCTGGGCGTGTTACACTAACAACGTTGCGTGTTACTAGTGAACCAGTTGTACCTTGACCGCCCAGGTTTGTGAATGAAACACGGAAACGGTATTGTAGTTTTGGCATAAGTGTGCCACCAGTCTGTTCTGTTGGGACACCAAAGTTTACTGTTACAGCCATTTATAAATCTCCTTTAAGGTTTGTTTTATATAATGTATTTATGCTTTTTGCTCAAAAAAATAGGGCAGTATTTCTACCGCCCTATTTACTATAATTTTAAGCTATATTTTAGCTTAGTTCGCCTGTGTTAACAATGCGGATTGGAATGTAGATGAATTCCGCTGCTTTTGTTGGTTCAATTGCAACATCAATCCATAGCTCATTACGGTCAATACGTGCTGGTGTGTTGTTTGTTTCATCACATACAACAGCAAAGTCGTATACACCGCGCTGTGCTAGAATATTGCCCATGAAGCCATCAAATGTGCCTTTTGCGTTTCTACGTGTGCTTGTGTCATTTGGTTCGAACAAGTATGGACGACCAATAACTGCAAAACGCTCGCGTAGGTAAGCTGTTAGACGTGCTACGTTTACACGGTCTAGTGCGCTTGCACCTGCTGCTAGTGTCTTCTGACCAAACACGATAATGCCTTCTGCTGGGAAACGAGCAATTGGGTTTAGCTTGTTTTCATACATTGTATCACGTGAACCTTGTGTTAGTGAAACTGCTACAAAGTCACCTTCTGCGTTAATGTAACCAACGTTTGAAGCGTTTTGTACAACACCGCGTGTCAAACCAGCTGGCGCAAACCATTGGTATGAAACGTTATCGCTGTAAGCATATGTGTAAAGTACACTGTGTGATGCTGGAGCAACAACACTATCGCCAGTTGCTGGGTTGGTTGTTAGAACACTTGGATAGTATGCTGCTGCATATGTGCTGCGTCCTACTAGACCATCTTCGCCGTTTTCAGTTGCACTTGTGCCTTGTACCCAAGCAATTGCTGCTGTTGGGTTAGCACGGAATGGTGCGTCAACAATAACAAATGCTGTTTCGTTACGATCACTGTTTAGTGCTACCATTTCGTCAAATAGTTCTGGGTAACCTGGTGCTGCTAGTAGACGGAATTGTACTGTATCTTCACGTAGCTCTGTGCCACTTGCACTTGCTTGCATTGCTGTAACGACAACTTTACGCTGTGCTTTGCGGCCAAATGCGCCTGAACCGTCTGCGTGATTGCCTGCTAGGTTACGCCATTTCCAAGTTGTACCTAGACTTGCATCGTATACACGGACTGTACCACCTGAACGGCACATGTTAATGCCTGTTGTTCCTACTGGGAAGATTAGTGGGTTTGGACCACCTGGTAGAACATCAACTGATGCAACATAATCGCCAGCATTTGTTTCATCTGCATAGATATCACCAAATACTACGCCAGCATTTGTTGCTTGGTCTGTGTTATCTTTTAGTACCCAGTCAGCACCATTATGACGATAAATGGTTGGATATTCACCAGTTGTATTAACCCAATAATCTCCAGCAGTAGCACCTGATGGTGCTACTGAACTATATGTTACTGCTTCGATGCGCGCCCATTTATTTGCGCCACCATCAAGTGCAATTTCAAAAACTTCTAGTTGGTTTAAATCTGGATCGTACCAAACTGTGCCGTCAGTAGGATTGCCTACTGGTTCTGAAGTTGATACTGCGATTACAAATCCGCCTGTTGCTACTGAATCATCAGTTGCGATATCATCCCACTCTGAATTTGTAGCATCATAGCGAGCAATGCCCAATGCACCATCAAGAACTGATACCCAAATATCACCTTCTAATAAATTACGTGTTGCGCCAACACTACCATCTTGGAATACGTCTGATGACGCACCAGATGGACTTGCAGTTTGTACATATAGAACTTGTTGTTGGATAAAATCACCTGCTGATGTAGTATATAGACTTAGATCTAAGTCTAGACCACCACCTGGCTGAGTTGTTTTAACCCAAACATCGCCTGCGACGGCGGCTGCTGGTTGTGAATAGTGTGGTGCATAAGTTGCACTTAGGGCGCCGCCGCCGTTCCATGTGCTGTCTAGGGCTACCCAATTGCCGCCTTGACCAATCCAGTATGAAATTTCTGTTGATGTTGCGCCATTATCAATTACTACTAGGTAATTACCATTAACTACTGTCACTGATGGGCCGCCGCCGCCTGTTGTGATTTCTACTGTTGGTGTTTGTAATACCCAGCTAGAACCATTGTATACAAATAAACCATATGATGTATTTGCTGGATTTAGCCAGTATGTATTGTTTGCAGCTGGACCTACTGGCTCACTTGATTGTGGACGTAGTGCTGCTGTGTCAACGTTTGCACGTACAATGTACGCTGCTGAACTTTGACCTAGGAAAGAATATGCTGCTAGAAGACCGTAGTCGTTTGTTTCGTCACCCTGCACTACTGATCCAGCTACTTTGCGGAAGTCGACATTCCCAAAGTATTGTGTTAGTTCGCGTTGTGATGTGACAAGGACTGGTTTTCCGGCTTGTGATGCTTTGGTATACTTAGCGATACCGTCAGCTTCTGTGCCAGTTGGGTCTGCTTTGTTTTCGCCAGTAGCAATGAATAACATTGGTACTGTGCCTGAACCTGCTGGACCATAAACTGACTCATCTGTTACTGTGACCTGTACTCCAGGTGAAACTAGATTTGCCATTTTTTAAAGTTCTCCTTATCTTTTTACATGTAAATTCGAGAATCTATGTTCTACTACTATTTATAGCAGACCCCTGAAAAACATGCTGAAATAGGGTTAACTTAGCAGTTTATCCAATAATAAAGCCTAATCCTGCACTACCATCATTGTACAATGTTAGCTCTACTTCTAACTTGTCCATCTCTGCCTGTGCATCGCTGCGTAGTGTATCGGCGTTCATTGTTGTACCGCCCTGTGGGCCTGCGATCTGACTAAACTTGCCACGTGCTTCAGCTAGCATTAACTTAACGTGTGCAAACGCATAGTCTTTGATCCATGGACCAGCATAGTTATCGTTTAGCAAGTTATCGTCTGGACGATAGTTGTAAACGTGCAACACTAGTGTTTCGTCCGTTTTTAGCTTACGATGTAGGATAATGCGGTGATCTTGTGGGCGCCATGTGAACAATATCTCTGATCCGAACAGCCTACCCATAGTTTCGCGGTTTTGCATAAGGAAATCATAAGATGCTAACCCGCCTGCTCTTGCAGATCCCAGTAGATATGAATTCATATATGAGGCATAGAATGGTTCAAAATCACTACCGCTACCAATACCCATGCCACCAGAAGTTCTGCGATAAATGTCTTTAACCTCAGTTACTTCGTTTGGCAATGTGTATTCGTTGACTTCTGAAACTGCTGGTAGAAATACAAAACTTTCCTCAACTGCGTTTTCTGCACGTTGACGATATTTTGCTAAACTCTTTTTAATAGCCAATTCGTAATGCTCTGGGTCAAGCTCTACATCAACCATGCCGCCACCAAGGCGTAGTTCCATTTCTTTGATCAAATCATTTTTTGCGCTCATAATAGATCTCCTTACTACTATTTATAAGAAAAGGGAGGCGTGAGCCTCCCTACGTCTTAGTATATGTGGTTGTTTTACTTAAACACTGCTAGGATAATCGTCTCTTCGTTAAAGCGGCCATTGAGCAATGTTTCAGTAGTCTTAATGTCCGCAAACTCTCGCAACATCTTGGGTTTGGTTGTTTTCTTAAACTTGCCCACTACTTCCGCTGGTTTGCGCAATGTCTTTTGCTGGCTAGTCTTTTCATTGTAGCCAGTTAGGCTGGTGCCTTTAACATCAAACCCAGCTTCATCTTCAGCAATATAAACACCCAGTTTACGATTCTTAGTGTTATACACTACTGCCGCAACCGCACCAATTAGCTGTGCAGGTGGTACACTAGTAATAGCCAAATCGTTATCGCTAATCTTAAACTTGAGTTTGCTAGTCAGTTGTTCAGGGCTCTTGGCTTTAATCTTGCGCGGTGCCTTGGTTACTTTCTGTTCTGCGATAATCATATCACAAGCGTCAATGATCTTCTTAAACAGTTCAAGTGCTGCTTTCTTTTGGGCAGTGCTATAGTGGGAATAGCCTTCTTTGATCTGTTCCCACTCGTCCTGCTCCTTTTCAGTCATCTTTTTAAGCTGACTGGCACTGGGTACATTGTTAACGAGCTGCATCTCCGCATAGTCGCCTTCGTAAAACTTACGAATAATACGAGCATGATTAGCTTTTGCTTGAACTTTGACAAGCACTGACTTTGGGTCAAACTCTTTTACAACGCCAGGATCATTAGTGCGAATGAAGTCCTCAACTACATCGTCAATCGCTTCAGCCATGTTGGCTGCTGTTTCACGCATAACTTGTTGAATGCTTGGAGTATGCGTTTTAGCTTTGGCTTTTTCTTTTGCTTCAACTTCAGCTACTTTGCTCATGCCCTCAGCAACAGCCTGGTCAACATACTTTTTAACAAAGTCAGTGACAGGCTTCATCTCGTCACCAGTACCAGGAAGTGACTCCCAGTATTCTGCGTGTTTGGGATTGTATGCTGGCATACCAGTAGCAAGTAGCTTGCACTGAATAGCAACGTTGGGACTAATCCAGACTGCTTTAGCTGCTTTGATCTGCTTGGGAGTATAACCGTTTTCTTTCATCCAGTGATACACGCTAGGCATCAGATCTTTTGGATCAACCTGGTTGTAGTACATGAACTTCAAACGGTCTACTTCACGGTGAAACTTCTCACCGCTCCAGCGTTCCCACCCAGTCCACACTGGATCAGCAAAGCCAGTTTTGCGGTTTACTTTAGCACGTGGTTTTTTCTTAGGGATCTTGACACCAATACTTTTAGCCATTTTAGTCTCCAGTGTTTCTGTTTACATCTTACTATAAAGCATTACGTAATGCTTGTCAATAGCTAAATACGATATAAGGGGAAAAATATGCCACGTTTAAGTCTCTACAAACCATTTAAGGGCAACGATTACAAGTTCATGGATAGAAATATTCGTGAGCAGTTTGATATTGGCGGCACTGCTGTTCATATACACAAATATGTTGGCCCAAAACAAACGCTTAACAGCAATGATCCTACTGAACCAAACTACGGCAGTGGACTGGAGTTAGATCCTACACTTGGCATTGAAGTCAACCCAGAAGGCTGGATCAACGAAACAAAGATACAAGACCTACTGTTCATGGAAAATCGTGACCGCAAGTATGATCCTGACATTTATGAGTTACGTGGCGTATACAACGTAAGTGACAATGATTTTGACTTGAGCCAGTTTGGGTTGTTCCTGACAAACGATACACTGTTTATTACATTCCACATTAACGACATGGTTGAAAAGTTAGGTCGTAAGATTATGCCAGGTGATGTATTTGAGTTGCCGCACTTGCGTGATGACTTGCTGTTAAATCATGATCGTGATGCTGTAAACAAGTTTTATGTAGTACAGGACGCCAACCGTGGTAGTGAAGGTTTTAGTCAGACCTGGTATCCGCATATCTGGCGGGTTAAAGTTAGCCCACTTACAGATACACAAGAATACGCTGACATTCTTGGTACTGCTGGTGATCCAGATAGCTTAAAGAACAAAATTAGTAGCTACAAAACAGAGATCAATATTAGTGATGCTATTGTAGCAAGTGCTGAGGCTGCTGATCCACTGGGTATTCCACTGGCTGAACATTTGTTTGGAGTAGCAGATACCACTGAAGAATATGATCATGGCGAAACTATTCAGACTGGCGATCAGTTCCCACAGGAGCCAAACGATGGCGATTACTTTATAAGAACAGACTTTACTCCAAACAGATTGTTTGTATTCCGTGGTAGTCGTTGGCATAGACTATACGACAATATTAGCGATGTTACTTGGAGTGATAGAACATACAACGCAGGTAGCTTTATTAACAACAATAACACAACTGTTGTGGACAATCAAGAGTTCCCAGAACGTCAGCCACTGAGTCAAGTTATAACACCAAAGACGGATTTTGAATGATGGCAGATTACTTTTACGATAAACAAATACGCAGATATATCCAACAGTTCATTCGCTTGTTTAGTGGATTTAGTGTGCAAATGGGTGTTAGCGATGATCGGTTTCCGATCTTTCAAAAGGTGCCTGTTCGTTATGGTGATATTAGCCGTATGGCAGCACACATTCAGCGTGAAAACAGCGAGAACGTTACCAACACTGTTCCGTTTGTAAGCTGCTATGTGACAAGTTTAGACATGAGTCCATCATATCGCATGGACCAAACACATATAGAAAAATTACCAATATATGAAAAGAAGATTGATCCAGCCACTGGTGAGTATTTAAATGAGGTAGGTAGAACATATACTGTTGAAAGACACATGCCAGTTCCTTATAAGCTGGTAATGAATTGTGATGTCTGGACCAGTAATACTGATCAGAAATTACAATTACTTGAGCAGATACTTGTACTGTTTAACCCAACACTAAACATTCAGACAACCAGCAATGGGCTTGATTGGTCAAGACTTGCGTATGTTGAAATGACAAACACCATCTGGAGCAGTCGCAGTGTTGGCAGTAGTATTGACGATATTATTGATGTTGCTACACTTACATTTGAAATGCCTATCTGGATTAACCCGCCTGCGAAAGTAAAGCAACAAAAACTTATTCACACTGTTTTAAATGAACTGTATAACCTTGATGATGCTGATTTAGATGCGTTTAAAAATCAAGAGCCATTTGATACTTCAACACTACAATATACTGTCATAACATTTGAAGATCGTAAGTTGCGTTATATTGACGGAAATGCCTACTTGTTAAACAGCGCCGGTGTAACAACTGATGATGGTGGCAACACTCTTGAATGGCAAAATGCTCTAATACCGTTTGGTGCATTACGAGAAGGTATTAGTCAACTCCGTCTGCGTAAATCAAATAATCCAGGAGACACAGATAACGACATCATTGGACGTTTGAGTTATCATCCTACTGATCCTAATGCATTAATAGTTGACATTGATGTTGATACATTACCGTCAAACACACTATCGCCAATTACAGGTGTTATTAATCCTGCTAGAAACTTTCCAGGAGATGGAGTTGTGCCAGTGGCGGAAGCAGGACAGAGATATTTGTTACAGAGTGATATGCCAACTGGCGGGGCTTGGGGTGCTGTTGATGGTAAAGTTAATGATATAGTTCAGTACAACGGCAGCGGCTGGATTGTTGTTTTTGATGCTTCAAGTATTAGTGGGCAACATTATGTTTATAACGCTACGTCAGCTGACCAATTGGAGTGGAATGGCACTGACTGGTTCAACAGTTACGAAGGTGTTTATAAGGCGGGTTATTGGAGGATATATCTATAATGGCATACTGGACAGACGAGAATGGATTAAATCATATAGATTATCTAGGGCATATGTGTATACATGAAATGCTAGCACGCCAAGGTCCTGATTTTTATGAGAATAGTCAAGACTGGTTAGTAGAAGTGATGCCGTCTGTTGATGTAGTACATATAGAAATTAGTTTTTTTAATTTAATTTTTTTGCCAATACATATTGCGGCTCTAGTAGATGAATATCCAAACGTATCAAAAGTTATAATAACTAAATCTCCTATTACTTATGAACGACCTGAATATGCATTAGAAACTATATTAAATAATAACAGGCATCAATTATCTAGAGACGTAAATAGTTTTGGTTTTATTAGGGAATTACACGAAACTAGGGATGATATAGAAATAGAAGAGTCGTTACTTGATTTAGAACCGATGCAGATAACCAATTATCATGCGAAACTTATATATCAACGTATGGAAGAGATGTTCTGGAATAAGCAAGATATGCCTGGTCATATGAACACTAGCAAGTTTAATGATTTTGGTACTACTTATTGGTTTTGGTATATGCCACTGCATAGATCAAACGCAATGTACAAATGGCAAGATTTTAAAACCATGATATATTCTAATGCGGTTAAGGTGTAACATTGCAAGCCAGTGGTTGTTTATTTTTAGCAGTTGATACTGGGCGTGTTATGCTACAACAGCGTAGTAATGAATCTAGTCACCCTCGCACCTGGGGCTTCTTTGGAGGTAAGGGCGAGAAGGCTGAACGTCCTATACAGACATTATTGCGTGAACTAGAAGAAGAGATTGGTATGTTACCAGGTGTGGAAAAAGTTTATCCGCTGAATAAGTTTACAAGTCCTGATAAAAAGTTTACTTACAATACTTTTGTTGTCGCTGTATACGAAGAGTTTGTACCAGTATTGAATAACGAAAGCGATGGCTTTTGCTGGGTTAAAATTGGTAACTGGCCGCGTCCACTGCATCCTGGTGTTAAGGCACAATTATTTAATAAAGATATCATAAAGAAAATAAAAACCATCCACAACAACTGTGCTGCGGATGGTTCTAATTGGCTTGATAGTTTCAATTAAGCGTACTTGACCGCGCCTTTGACTTTGATTTTTTCATTGACTAATGAACTTTCTTCAAGTTTTTTGAACATGTAGCCATTAGGTTCAATTCCCATGTCAAGAAGCATGTGAGTAATCTGATTACGGAAAACAAAGTCGGAACCAAGTTTTTTAACTTCTTCAATTATCAGTGCAACGTATTCAAGTTTAGTTTTAGTATCAATCTTAGTCATTTCGCGTGTCCTTTTCTCTAACGCTTACAATACTAATATAAGCAATGTGTCTTGACATTGTCAAGAGTTATTCTTCAGAAACTGTAACTTTTTTTGATTTTATAGTTGGGTCGAATTTCATTGATCTTACCAAATCGTCAACATCAGATTTACGAGTAGCAATTAATACAATCTCACCATCTACACGAACGTAATATGCCATGTTATTTTACCTTTGTGATTAGGGTTTGGAACCCAACTGCTTGTCGATCTTTTGCAAACGATTGTGCATCAGCGTAATCATCAAAATATTCGTCAAACACGAAGCCAGCCATGTTAAAGTTTACACGATACATTATTTGCGACCTTTCAGTAGAGCATGAATGAGTTTTGCTTCTTTACCAGAGATAGGCTTTCGAGAAGTTTTGATTGCCTTCTCAACTGCTTCTTTATTGTAGGACATTATACAGTCTCCTCAAACTTGATATACATACCAACATTCATTTCTGCATTGCGTTTAGCAGCTTCAAATTCTACAAAAGGACCGGCAGAAGTGAACTCGTCAAGCAACCGACCTTCAGGAGTAAACAACATCCAGTTACCGCCGTATACTTTTGAGATACGAACTGATTTGATGCTATTGGTAGCGATAAAGTGGTCTTTGCTGATCTCTTCGAAGGTCATCATGAGCTAGGTTCCTTTTGCTTCCTACAATACTAATATAAGCAATGTGTCTTGGTTTGTCAACGCCTTTTTTACTTTTTTTTGAATTTTTTTCAACAAAAAACCCGCACTAGGCGGGTTCTTTATTTTAATCATCTGTTCTGACTGTACGCTGTTTCATGCTTTCAACAAAGCGTTCACGCAACCATTCAAAGTCGTTAATCTTGTTTAGTGCTTCAACATCGTCTTTGTTAGCAATACCGTATTCACGACCTTCAATAGCACCTTTAATACAATAGCGGCCAAAACGTGCGCCATTGTCAACAGTACACCAAGTCTCTAGTCGTTCTTCTGACTCACTATCCTTTTGGTTAGGATTGATCTTACTTGACAGTTTAACACATTCGCGAAAGGCACTACGCCACGTGCGGAATGGGTCCTTGTTAAAGCTAGTAATGTTAGCAACATCGCGAACAGGTTGGTAAAATGCTGCACCAGTACTAAAGTCTGGTAGTTCGTGTCCCATCTCCAATAGTTGTTCGCGTGGGAAAAGTTTGATACCACCGTATCCGTATTCCAATCCATTTACTGGATTACGTGCAAACCAACTGTACGTTGTATTCTTACGATTTGCCATTGGCGGAATATAATCAAAGTTAAAGCTAGGCAGGATGTCTGCGTCAGCGTCAATGATCCAAACCATTTCAGTTTCAGCAATACGTGCTGCTTCGCGGTGTGCTTCAGCAATGCCTTTAACGTTTTTAACGTGTTTAATATCTGGGAAACGTGCTACCAGTCTCTGATAGTTTGCATCTGCTTCACTTTCATGATAACTTAACATTACAATGTCAAAGTCTGCTTCATGATATGTGGCAATGATTTTGTTTTTAAAAGTGCCGTGTGCTACTCCGCCTGTTGGCACTAGTCTTACATCTCCCCAAAGCATTGGACGTTTACTTCTGCGTGTCACTCTTGGGAATTCATGAATAAAGTTTCTACCAAGATCACTAGGGCGGTAATGCCATGGAAAGTCCGCTACTGTTTTAATGCTTTGATCTACAATCCAAATCATGTCAGCACGGTCTTCATATTCACGTGCTATTTCTAACAAATGATCTTCTGTAATGACGCGGTCTGTCATGTGTATTGGATATGATTGAAAAATGTGTTTCTTTAATCTGTCCCAAGGTGTGATTACAGTTTGACCTTTGTAGTCAAATAATGCTGATCTCTCTAAATTAATCATGTACAATCACCCTCTAATGTGTATGCTCTTGTTCCTATGTGAGCAATTCTATTACTTAAATCTGAATCAATCCAAATATCATATCCAGCAAGATCTGCTTTGTTAGCAAAATACAAATCTTCACCAATCAAACTCGTATAGTCTTGATTCCATTCAACGCCAAAGTAAGGTAGTGACATGCTTTCAAAAACATTGCGTTTTACTAGCATACATCCCATTCCAACGGCTGCTACTTTATTTAATCCTACATCTGCACCAAGTCTTTCACCCATGTTTTGTTTGCTAGTAAATGCTACTGGCATATGTGGCTCTACACGTGTGCTGTAATTACACGCAACAATATCTTTGTCGTGTGATAATAGTGCTTCCAATGTAATATTGGGGAAACGCATATCGCTATCAAGCCAAAGAATGTGTGTGCATTCTGTAGATAATGCTTCAGTTGCTAGTTGCTGTCGTTGACTTGCTATCTCACTGCCCATTACCATATGTAATGATGTTTTACGATCAGTCTCGCCACACTTTTTTAAGAGCATAGCGAGACTGAAAGAAAACGCGGCAGTCACGTAGTCACGCACAGGAACGCATATCGCAACTCGCGCATTCTTATCTGCACGGTATAGATAGTTTGGTATCGATACCATGTTTTAACTTATTCTGAAAGTTCTGAGCTTAGTTCTGCTTCAATTTCACGAACTTGTTCGTTCATTGTTTTAGCCATCAGTGAAGCACTCTTAACACATGCAGCGAATGCTTCATCACTTAGTGCTGCCATATAGTTCATATGTTCTGGCTGTACTTTACCAATTGTTAGAATATCAATTGCAGCTAGTCTTGCTAGACGCTTAACCCAGTATTCTTCTTCTTCAGTTTCAATTGCTGATAGTAGTGCTTCAACATCATTTTCTGATGAAAAGTCTGCGTATACTGCTTCTAGTACTGGAAGATCTGGATGGTCTTGTGCTTTTGCTTGTTCTAGTTCGGTTACTAGTTGTTTTGCTTGCCGAGATTTAGTAGGATGTGCGCCTAATAGAAATGTCTCGATTTCAAATCGTGTTCTAATACTCATATTTTTCTCCTGTGAATTTATTGAGTTTTTATGTAATTTTATTTATAATGTGAAAGAAGAACGTTGTCAACACTAATGAAGACAACGCTCTTAAATCATAAATTATGGACTTGCCCCTGTTGAGTTAGGGTTCTGCCATCCGCCAAATGTTGCTGACAATGAAATGTTTGTTGTTACACTTGGTGAAATGAAAGTACCCAACTGGTATAGAGTCACAGTGCCTGACAAACTAAAATAGTCGCGAACCTGACCCATTGTAATTGTCGCACCCGTTGCTGGTAATGCCATTTATGAGACTCCTCATTTTACTTTTAACGTTAAAAGTATACAACTCTGCATACTAGTATATTTATTTAATTTTTACTATACAATAACTTAGTTGTTAAGTCTAGCCTTAAGTTCAGCAATCTCTGCTTGCATACCCTTAATTGTTTCGTTTTGTTCTTTGATTGCTTCAATTAGCAAGCCAACCATGTTGCCATACTTAACGGCCTTCATACCATCTTCATCAGTTGTTACTGCCTGTGGTAGAACTTTTTCCACATCTTGCGCAATAACACCAGTTGAAGCAATGCCATCTTCTTTACGTGTATATGTAACACCACGTAGTTGGTCAACTTTATTTACTGCATTTGTGATTGTTTCAATGTTGTCTTTTAGTCGTTCGTCTGAATAAGCTGTAACATCACCGCCGGCATAAATTGCTCCGCCAACACCTAATCCGCCAGTAATCTTCACTGCGCCAGTAGTTGTTGATGTTGATGCTGTGGCATTACTGAATGTAATAACACCGCTCGCGGTATCAGTTGCATCGCTGCGTAAGAAACTAGCACCTTGTACGCCGTCAAGTGTATCAGCGTCTAGGCCTGATCCAGCGCCATCGTTACCGCCATGCCAAACCACGTTACCGTCCAAATAACGGCCAATCTCAGAGTTGGTAATCGTGGCTGTGATTGTCCCAAGTGTCGTTGCAAAACCAACAGCCCAGTTGTCGTTCCATTGGTCCGCATCGTAATTGCTATAACCAGCAACAAAATGCGTTACTGCAACCTGTGGATAAGACCAAGTGCTTGTTGTTTCACCGATGTAAACGCAGCAATATGTGCCATCATGCCCAAGACGCACAGTGAAGTTGCGGTTCACATTTGGCGATCCGATGATATAAGCAAACGGACTATTGGCCCAAGTTGCACTTGGCGAATAGTTATAGCCACCACAAACAACCTCAAACGCTTCATTTGTTGCATATTCGTAAATACGAATAGTCATTCGCATCATGGTATTGGTCCATGATTGCGGCAAAGTGATTTTGATAGCGCCAGTTACCGTGGTGGTGGTGGTCGCATAGCTTGCGCCTTGAGGGTTGAAGATAGAAAGTGATCCTCCAGCAGTGTTCACAAACCCTTCTGCTTGTAAATATCCTGTGGTCGCAGTGTTCGCATCAGCCCGCAAGAAAGATGCGCTGCTTAAGCCATCCAACAGGTCGGCGTCAAGGCCGGAACCTGCACCATCCACAGTCTTGATTGCAGTCAGGATTTCAGCCGCAGTCTGGTCACCAGTTGCCCCTGACTCGATACCATCTAGCTTGCTCTTGTCTGTTGAAGACATCAGACCATTTGCACTTGTAGTAGCTACGCCATAAGTTGTGTTTGTGTCAACCCAAGGTACGTTAACAACTGCTTGACCTGCACTGTTTACTTGTACGCCATATGTTCTACCTGCTGTAGCACTTACTGCGGTTGCTGCAACTGATTGAACTGTGTCGTCTTCTAGTTTAATTAGACCAAGTACTGTACTTGTAGCTGCGCCATATGTTGTATTTGTATCAGTACTACTGATTGTAAAGTTTGGATATGTACCACTTACTGATGTAGCCCCACTTCCTGTTAGTGTAACAGTTTGATCTGGTGCTGCGTTAATGAATTGTGTACCAGATAGTGTTAAGCCAGTTCCTGCGGTGTAAGTTGTGTTTGTATCACTCCATGGCACGTTAACTACTGCTTGTCCACTTGAGTTTACCTGTACACCGTATGTTCTACTTGCTGTAGCACTTACTGCGGTTGCTGCTACTGATTGAACAGTGTCACTGAACAACTCAATGCCGCCGCGTACTGTTGATGTCGCAGCAGGTAGCGTGTATACGGTATTTGTATCAGTACTACTGATTGTAAAGTTTGGATATGTACCACTTACTGATGTAGCACCACTTCCTGTCAATACGACTGTCTGATCTGGTGCTGTGTTAGCAAAAACTGTACCTGTTAGAGATAAACCAGTTCCTGCACTATAGGTTGTGTTTGTATCAGTACTACTAATTGTGATAGTATTTGCATCAGTACGTGTTACGGTTACGTTTGTACCACTGGCAATTTTAACATCGTCAGTTGACGAATCGCTTCCTGTTAGTCGTAAATTTGCGCCGCCAGCTACAGTTTCACTACTAATACTGTATGTTGTATTAGTATCTGAAGGCATTGTCAATGTTTTAACATTAATAGCAGTAACGTGACCTAGGGCATTTGATGCTATGCTATCAACGGCAGTAAATGTACCGCCATGTGTTAGTGTGCCTGCACTTGTTGTGTCTGTTCTCGTTGTGTTGCTATGTGTTACTGTTGGGCTCCAACCTTCACCAGCAGTACCAGTGACCGCAATGCCAGTACCAGCAGTTAATCCTGCTACATAGTTACCAGTTGTATCTGTACCTAGCGCAACACTATTTGCTGCAATGGTTGCAGTAAGTGTTACGTTTGCACTGCCATCAATGCTTACGTTACCAGTTAGATCGCCACCTAGTGTAATAGTGCTAGCATTTGCCCATTTACTTGCTGTTGCAGCATTTCCTGTCAAACTACCAATAAAGTTAGCGGCTTGCATGTCTGCTAGGCTAAAACTTGCGTGGCTTGTATCAATGTCTACTGCGTCATCAGGCTCAGGGGTATAACCGTCAAATACTTTAAATATGCCATCAGAAGCATCACGGAATAGACCAGCGTGTGCATAACTTCCACTAGTATAGCTGCCTGCCCAACCTAAGTCAACATTTGTATTTGTGTGCGCTCTTGCACTACCACCACTTACATATGTACCAGTAGCACTGCTACTGATTGTAAAGCTAGTTGCGTTGGCACTTGTAATAGTTGCATCAGTAACGTTGTAAGCACTTGGATTTACACCTGTTACATCAACTGTATATCCAGTGCTAAAGTTATTGTCAGCAGTGTATGTTACAGTTGTGCCATTACCAACAGCATTAGTAATAGTCGCTGTACCGCCATTGTTTAGATAGATCAAGTTATCAGTAATTGAAAGACTTGCAACATCAACTGTAGTAGTTGTACCCAATACTGTTAAATTGCCGCTAATAGTTGCATCACCGGCGACTGCTAAATCACCGCCCAATGTTAATTTTTGTGTTGATGTATTATATTTTAAACCAGCATTTGAAAGACCAGACTGGGCGCCGCTTGCGTTGGCAACCATTGTTATAAAACGATCCGCTGCGCCAGTATTATCTGCTATACTTTGTAGTGTATCTGTGTTAGTATCAGTCGCTGCAATAGTAATTGTATTAGCATCTGTTCGAGTAATTGTTATATTAGAACCATTAGCAAATTTAACATCATCAGTCGTTGCATCGCTTCCAGTTAATCTTAAATTAACGCCGCCTGTTGCAGTTTCACTACCAATACTGTATGTTGTATTTGTGTCTGTATCTACTACTGTTTCAGTACCAGTGCTGTATCCTGTTACGTGTCCAAAAGTATCAAAAGTTAGACCTGTTACGTATGTTCTTGCACTAGCAGTTAAATCGCTAGCACTTGATGTATCAGTATGACTAAATGTTGTTCCTGCTAGTGTTAATCCACTACCAGCGGTATAAGTTGTATTTGTGTCAGTACTACTAATTGTAAAGTTTGGATAAGTGCCACTTATTGATGTAGCGCCACTTCCTGTCAATACAACTGTCTGATCTGGTGCTGTGTTGGCAAACGTTGTACCTGTTAGAGATAAACCAGTTCCTGCACTATAGGTGGTATCTGTAGTTGAATATCTACCATCTAGGTCAACTGTGACGGTTGAAGAATCAGTCAGTGTCGCTGTCAATACACCATTTGAAGTATTGAATCCAAGACTCTGTAAATACGTGTTAGTATCTGTGTAACTTGTTAAGTATCCAGCTAATGAGTGATCTCCCCAACCATATGCTGTATTCCAGTTAGTAATATCACCTGCTGCAATACCGCTGGCTGCACTTGCTAAGAATATTGGATCTGTTTCTGTGTAACTTGTTAAGTATCCTGCATCGTTTGTGAACGCACTTACGTTTGTAGGTATACGGGCATCTACACGTGCGTCAGTATAGTAAAGATTTGTAGTACCTTCTGATAAATCGTCAGTGTCTTTGGCACTCAGGTCTAGATAAATTCCAGTCTGTAGAGCAATACGTGCATCTGCTCTGGCATCTGTATAATAAAGATTTGTTCCTTCAGCAACACCGTCTGTTGTAATATTTACTGCTAGTAGTACTTGGTCATTAAGATCATCGTAAGTTGCGTCAATATATGTATGGTTCCCATGGACTAATAGCGGAGAGATTAAGTCCTCAATACCTTCTGCGTCACTTGAAATTGTAACTGTGCCGTTTAACTGTGTAATAGTAACACCAGCACCCGCTGTAAATGTTACTGTACCGCCCCTGTTAATCTGTTGCGATGTCGTGCCGTCTGTTACGTTAAACACATTGTTTAAGACGTTGGATTCATCAATAGTAGTATTTTGTAATACGCTACTGTCTGTAATTACTTCGTTGTTTATAACCTTAAAAGCCACTTTTTTTCTCCGCTTACTTTATGTATTTATTTTATTTGGAATCACCAAAAATTTGTTTTTCCAGTGATTCTACACGGGCAGTTAATTCTTTAATAGATTCTATTAGTAACCCTACGAGGTTGCCATAAGCTACTGACTTCATTCCTTCTGGATCTGTATGAACTACTTCTGGAACGATGACTTCTACTTCCTGGGCAATAACACCAATATTTTGTTTGCCACCTTTTTCGTACTCAACACCACGCATTGCATTTACTTTTTCTAATGCATTATCAATAGTTACTACGTTGTGCTTAAAACGTGCGTCTGAATAGGTTACTACATCGCTTTTAGCAATTAAGTTTTCTAATTCAAGTGTTGCATGTGCTGTAATGCCTGCCTCAGTAATTGCATTACTGGTTACTGTAGATCCAAGAGCGTAGTTATCAATTAGGAAGAATTTTCCAGTTTCTCCATCTCTTACCAGGCCAGCGTAGGTGTTTACACCAATACGGCCCATAATACCGATATCAACTGTTGAACTAGTATTTTCTTTTGCTAGTACCATAACCGCATCAGTGAAGTCAACGACTTCAGATTTAGTCATTTGTAAATCAAGTTTACGAAACGCCATTCAAAATTCTCCTTAAGGACTTGTTTGTGCTATTGTATTTATCTGTTTTGATAATTATCATATGTTTTTATATAATTTTGTAAATCCGCAATGGAAGATATATTATTTTGTTCAATTAAATCCATCATTAATTTAGCTATTTGTATACTGTCAAACTTTTCTATGCTGGGTATGTTTTTAAAATCCAACGTATCAGTCGTCGTAACTAGGCACGGAACCTTGTCCATACCCATAATCCAATTAGCAGTTGCAGTATGTTGTCCATCCCATAAAACACGGTGTCCGTCTATTAGCACCACACTACTGGATCTCAATAATGCAGGATGGTAATTTTCTAATATTTCATTTAAATGTCCGATATCAAAAGTAGCTACTTGATCAGGGGTAACCCATAAATCTTCAAATGCTACCCATTCTAGTGAAAGAGTTTCTATTATGGGATTTGCGGATCGTGGCAAATGTTTTACTGTATCTATATGCTTGACAATTTTCATAGTGGTATTTATAGTATAAAAAAGAGGGGCTAGGCCAGCCCCTCTAAGTTAGTAGTTTATTTTTCACATTAAACTGTGATTATTTCTTTTTTAACTCTGCTACTTCTGCCTGTAGTTCTTTAATAGCTTCTACTAGTAGACCAACAATATTACCATACTTAACTGATAGCATACCGTCGTCACCTTCAATAACTGCTTCTGGAAGAACTGCTGCCACGTCTTGTGCAACTAGACCTGTTGATGCAATGCCATCTGCTTTACGGGTAAATGTAACACCACGAAGGGCAGCTACTTTTTCACCAGCATTTGGAATAACTTCAATATTGTCTTTTAGACGTTCATCTGAGTAAGCAGTTACATCGCCAGTTGCTGTTATCGAACCAGTAACGGATAACCCTGTAGCAGAAAATACACCCCTCGCGGCGCCGCCAGTAGTAATGCCAAGTTGGTCAGCCGCTGGTCTGTAGATGCCTGTGTTGAGATCAGCAGTCCAAGTGAAAGAAGGTGCTGTTGCAGTGTCAGCGTCAATGCCTTGGAAGCCGCCACCAGCAGTTGAGGTAGCGTTGAATGTGGCAGCGTTTACAGTGCTAGTTGATGTACTAGCCACATCTGAACGCAGGAACTGTGTGGCGGCTAGTCCACCAAGGAGTTCTGCCTTACGTGCAATGTCAACACGGACACCATAAGTGTTTGTACCGTTGTAACCCATCAGGGTGGGGTAGGTCGCAGACCATGCTACATCTGGGTTTGTGTTGTTTTTAGCTACACCTGTAGGTGACGTGCTGTTGGATGCGTCAAAGATGGTGTGGTTGTTGCCATGGTGCTTCCATGCCATCTGACCGATGACATCATTTATAACAGTGCTGTCGTTCCAGTCTGAGCGGCTTCGTTCTGGAACGTAATCGTGGGTGTGGCTTGTCGGAGCCTTACCATCAAGCGCAGCCTGCAAGCCGTCAACGTTGCTGATAATATGGTTGTGGCTGTCGTCGGCCACCGTAGCCGTAATACTAATGTTACCAGAACCATCAAAGTTAGCACTACCAGTAACATCACCTGCCAGAGCAATATTACGTGCTGTAGTTAGTGTATCAGCATTTGGGTGGTAGCCATCGTGAAAAACTCTGTTCACAGAGCTAAGGCTTTCTGAACCTGCATATAGCTCACCCAATACAGACACACTTAGGTTGCCTGTGGCGGGCCACTGGGTGTTAGTTGTGCTAGGGCCGAACACCATGCCATAGCCAGCCTGTGGAAGCTCACCGTCGTATACGTTAAGAGACAGCGATATGCCTTGGTTGGCAGGAGTATCCCATTCAATAGCTGGATTGTTCCCAGTAGTGCCTGTGCTGTCATAAAGCCTGACCTTTGCAGCAGCCTTGCTTACTGTAAGATCACCGCTCATAGTGTCGCCAGAAGCGTTAACAAAAAGGCTGTCTGCTTCACTCTCTGTATAGTAGCGATCATCGTGGGTGTGGCTTGCTAAAGCAAAAGCACTTGCGTGATTACCATCAAGCAAGTCTGCATCCAGACCAGACGCCGCCCCGTCAACAGTTTTAATCTTGGTAAGGACATCCG
>OCVQ010000224.1_pt1 | contig 51183 bp, 50 predicted proteins | sample 1539061 | NCBI WGS metagenome assembly OCVQ01 (sample SAMEA3355526, study PRJEB22509) | marine metagenome | biome: marine; feature: river plume; material: water | place: USA | collected 2010-08-08 | depth 0.5 m | reverse complement strand
CTGTGCTCTAACCAACTGAGCTATATCACCGAGCCTGAAATTATAGCCACAAATTCGAAAGCAAATTTAGGCCGCTTTTAAAAATTTTTGAGCGCGGCTGGCCGCCGGATCAGCGGTTGGTGAACGACGGTTTGCGTTTTTCTAAAAAGGCTTGCATGCCTTCTTTTTGATCCGCCGTTGCGAATAACCCATGGAACAGGCGCCGTTCGAAATGAATACCCTCGCTCAAGGAGCCTTCAAAGGCCTGGTTGACGGCTTCTTTGGCGGCCATCACGCTGAGTACGGAGTAGCTGCATATGGTTAGGGCAATGCCGAGGACTTCGTCCATCAGCTGCGCATCGGGGACGACGCGGCTGACGAGGCCCGAGCGCTCAGCCTCGTCGGCATTCATCATCCGACCCGTCAGCGCCATATCCATGGCCTTGGATTTACCAACCGCTCGCGGTAAGCGTTGCGTGCCTCCTGCCCCCGGAATGATGCCCAGCTTGATCTCGGGTTGGCCAAATTTGGCACTTTCGCCCGCGATGATGAAGTCACACATCATGGCCAGTTCGCAGCCCCCGCCCAGTGCGAAACCCTGCACTGCTGCGATGATGGGCTTGCGCACCCGCTTGATAGGGTCCCAGTTCCGTGTGATGTAGTCACGTCCGTAAGCGTCCGCGAAGGTCAAAGGCGCCATGGCGGCAATGTCGGCGCCGGCCGCGAAGGCCTTTTCGCTGCCCGTTACCACCATGCAACCGATTTCGGGATCGGCGTCAAATGACAGCAACGCCGCGCTGAGTTGGTCCATCAGTGCATCGCTGAGCGCGTTGAGCTGTTTGGGCCGATTCAGGGTGACGATACCCACGCGTCCCTCGGTTCGCGTGAGGATGACGGGTTCGTTGGTTGCTTCAGACATGCATGTGCTCCTATGAGGATTCTTGAATACTTAGGGTTTGAGCCAAGTCGCTAACTTGGCGTGGTCTGTGATGACCAGCTGGGCGATGGCCCGCGCATCAGCCTGCGGCCAGGGCAGGGTGGATTTCATCATACGGCCATCGCGTGAGAACCAGACAGTGAGTGCCTCGTCTGGCTGCTGGGTTTGCCATTTGGCGACGCGCTCGACATCGCTCAAAGTTTTGACTCGCCACATGTCGTCACCATACCCAGCGGCCAACCACTCGTCGCCTGCGGCAAAGCCGGCGTCTTCCCCCACCGCGCCGCGGGCCACGTGCGCAATGCGAACGCCACTCGACTCGTTAACCCGCATGCCCAAGCGCTGTGGCAAGGGCGCTGGCTTGGGGGTCACGCGCACACCCACAGCCTCTAGCAATCGGGCAATCGGCAGATCCTCGGTGCTGTGTACCCAATGGCGCAGTTGCGCTGCGACGTTCTCGAAGCCGCGCGTTGTCAGGGATTCATACACCATGGCCTCCGTCATCGGCCCGCCGTTCGTGCGGGTCCACAGGTCGCGCATCAACGTGTCTAGGTCGCTGCCGTGTGCGCGCAACGCCAAGTCGGTGCACAGAGCGACCAAGGCACCTTTGGTGTAGTAACTGACGGTGGCGTTGGGGGTGTTCTCGGTGATTCGGTAATATTTCACCCACGCATCAAAACTGGCCTGCGCCACGCTTTGGATGTGACGACCCGGCGTTGCTGCAACCTGGTTGATTGTCTTGGCTACCAAGTCCAGGTAGCTTTGGGATTTGATGAGGCCTGCCCGCTGCAAAAACAAGTCGTCGTAATAGCTGGTGAAACCCTCGAAAAACCACAGCAACTCGGTGTAGTTCTCGCGGGTGAAGTCAATCGTCGTCAGTTCTTGCGGACGAAGACGCTTCACGTTCCACGTGTGGAAATACTCGTGGCTAATTAAACCCAGCAACTGCCTGTAGCCCTCACTCGGTTCCGCCGCTTTCGGGTCTGCGGTTGGTAAATCTGAGCGCTGACAAATGAGGGCCGTGCTGAACCGGTGCTCCAACCCTCCGTAGCCCTCGTGGCTGGCGTGGAGCATGAATACATACCGATCGAAAGGCACCTGGCCGCGCGGCTGTTCGCCGTGCCAAAAGCGAATCTCCGTCTCACAGATCCGCTGCGTGTCAGCCACCAGCTTGGCAACATCAAAACCCGCCTGCTGACTGTTCCCGATACCGGTGACCACCAGCTCATGCGTTACGCCGTGTGCTTTGAATTGGCTGCGCCAAAAATCACTAATCGTGAAGGGGCTGTCGGCAAGGGTGTCGTAGCAGTCAGCCTCGTAGGTGCCAAAACCACGGGTGTCAATGGCTTTGGCAGGCAGTGCGGTTGAGGTCCGCCACAGGCGCTGCGCCCGGTCGGTAGGTTTGATAACGGTGAGGCGGTGGGGCACATCCGCTTGGCCAAGCACCTGCAGGCAAACGCTCGTGGGATTGAAAAATGCCCGTGTTTGATCAAAGTAAGCGGTGCGGACTGATGCGTCGAGCGCGTAAACATCGTAGGTCACCGTGAGCGGCGTTTCGCCATCCGTCTTGATCACCCATTCGTGCTTGCTCTTTTGCTTGATTTCACATGCCTTCCGACCTTGTTGCGCGCGAATACCTTGCAAGTGTTGCGAAAACTCGCGCACCAGGTAGCTGCCAGCGATCCAAACGGGCAGCATGAGTCGCTGCTGTTTGGCGGGTTGTGTGATGCGCAGACGCACACCAATCAGGTGGGCGTGGGGGCGCTCGAAGTCGACGGTGTAGTGAACGCGCATGCTTTATTTGATCGCAGCCAATCGCTTTTCGACCTCAGCGGCGGAGATGGCGCCTGGAACGCGCGTGCCATCTGCAAAGAACAACGCAGGCGTGCCTGAGATGCGGTGTTTTTTGCCAAATTCAATGTTGCGGTCAAGCGCGGTTGTATCGCAATTTGTGGCTTTGGTGTCAAGTGGCACCTCGTTGATCATCCAGTCTTCGAATGCTTGCCCGCGGTCTTTTGCACACCATATTGCTTTGGATTTCAAGGTCGAGTCAGGGCCCAAAATTGGATATAAAAAGATGTGCAAGGTGATGTCGTTGACATTCACCATATCGCGCTCAAAGCGTTTGCAGAATCCGCAGTTGGGATCTTCAAATACCGCAATCTGCCGTTTGCCATTACCTCGCTTGATTGTGAAGGCGTCCTTGAACGGCAGTTGATCAAAGGGGATGGCGCTCAGCTGGTCCATGCGCTCTTGGGTGAGGTTTCGCTTGGCTTTTAGGTCGACCAATACCCCTTGCAGCAGGTAGTCGCCAGCGGCGTCGGTGTACAGCAATTCAGTCTCCCCAAATCGAACCTCGTACAAACCCGTCATGGGGGTTTTGGTCACGCTGTTGATGGGGGGCAGGTTCGGTAAGCGTTTGGTCAACGCTTCGCGGATTTTGGCTTCTTGCGCGGTGGCAACTTGTGCCGTGCTGATCAATAACAAAGTGACGCCAATCGCGCGTAGCCAGTGGCCAGCCGTGACACGCAGGCGTTTTGTTTGGGTTTGAAGCGAAGCGTAAAGCATGTGGAGCATCCCGTTTGAAGTGAAGAGGGTAGGAGTAACGCGCAAAGCGTCAGTTCCCCATGGCTTGCTGCTGCGCCCACCGCTTGAGCGACGGCAGTGCATTGAATGCTGACAAGCCGGTGTTACGCAGCCAGGCCATGGGGGTTTGTCGGGTCAGGTCATTGGTGAACAAGTGAAACAGGCCGTGTGTGGCCCATTGCAATGCTTGGGTATCCGCTCGGCGCTGTCGCTCGTAACGCCGCATCAGGCGTGGCGCGCTGGCCGCTTCCCAGCGTTGACGTGTCGCCAAGCAGTCAGCCAAGGTTTGAACATCGGCGAGGCCTAAATTGAGACCTTGTCCCGCCAAAGGGTGAATGGTGTGCGCCGCATCGCCGACCAAAACGGTCTGACCCTCGAACCACCGGTTCACCTGCCCCACAGATAACGGGAAACCGACTGGGCCAGCAGTCATGTGTAGCGTACCGAGGGTGTTTCGGCTCTGTGCCGTGAGCTCGGCCGCCAGCGGTGCAGTTCCGGTTTCGCTCGTGTTCGCTAACCAGTGCTGTTGTTCAGCCGTCGGCACCGACCACACCACCGCCAAGTCGCTTCCTGTAGCGCCACCGATTGGTAGCAAAGCCAAGATGCGTTCACCATCAAACCACTGTTGCGCCACGCCCGCATGCGGCAGCGATGCCCTTACCCGCGCTGCGATGGCGCGGTGGGGGTAAGTGATTTTGTGGCGCTCAAAGCCATCATGCATGCTGGTCTGTCCCTCGCACACGACCGTGAGGTCTGGCGTGATCGTTGAACGGGTCGAGTCAACACCATCGGTTGCAATGCCATCGCTGGATTGGCAGGCTTCAAGCAAGGCGTCTTCCAGCGCGGGGACCTCAACCATCCACGCCACCGGATCGCGGGGCTCAGTCAGTTGCGGTGGATTGATGCTGGGTGGATCTAAAAACAATTGACCGGTGGTGTCACCGAAAACCCGCATTTGACGTACTGGGGTGATCCACGGGGCCTGGTCATGCGCGGGCCAGACGCCACAGGCGCTGAGGGTTGCACGTGAACGGTGATTGATCGCGTAGGCACGAATGTCGCGAACCGAGGCGTCATGCTGGCGTTGGGGCGGGGCCGACAGTTGGACGCGCCAGCCTTGTTGAGACAACAGCAAAGCAGTGGCATGCGCTGTGATGCCGGCGCCGAGGACGCGAATGTTGCCCGCTTGGATCATGGCGCTATTCTAAGTGGGCAGATCCCTAGCCTGCACCGCATACCCCGAAAGGCCACCTGGGCGAAGTCGCTTAAACTCACGGTTCTGAACATTGAGGACTGTCATGAGCTTGAAATGCGGCATTGTGGGGCTACCCAACGTGGGTAAGTCGACCCTTTTTAACGCCTTAACCAAAGCGGGTATCGCCGCTGAAAACTACCCTTTCTGCACCATCGAGCCCAATGTGGGCGTGGTGGAGGTTCCTGACTCCCGGCTGCAGCAATTGAGCGACATCGTTGGTCCTGAGCGCGTGGTGCCGGCGATTGTGGAATTTGTTGACATCGCCGGGTTGGTCGCTGGTGCAAGCACGGGTGAGGGTTTGGGCAATAAATTTCTAGCGCATATCCGCGAAACCGATGCGACCGTGAACGTGGTTCGCTGCTTTGAAGATGACAACGTGGTTCACGTGGCCGGTAAGGTTGACCCGATCGCCGACATCGAAGTGATCCAGACCGAGTTGTGCCTTGCTGATTTAGCCGCCGTTGAAAAGGCGTTGCACCGGGTATCCAAAACAGCCCGTTCTGGGGATAAAGAGTCGGTGCGATTGGTCAGTATTTTGGAGCGATGCGAGGCCGCTTTGAACGAAGGCAAGCCGGTGCGGACTCTGGAGTTCACCAAGGAAGAGATGCCGCTGTTGAAGCAATTCTTCCTCATCACTGCCAAGCCAGCGATGTTTGTGGCAAACGTCTCTGAAGACGGTTTTGAGAACAATGCGTTATTGGACCGCCTCGTGGCATTCGCTGACTCACAAAAGGCGCCCGTCGTCGCCATCTGCGCGAAACTGGAAGCTGAAATGTCAGAAATGTCTGATGAAGATCGCGACATGTTTTTGGCTGAATTGGGCCAAACTGAGCCCGGTCTGAACCGGTTGATCCGTGCCGCCTACCGGCTGTTGGGTTTGCAAACCTATTTCACGGCGGGTGTGAAAGAGGTGCGCGCGTGGACGATTCGCGTTGGCGATACGGGGCCGCAAGCGGCTGGCGTGATCCACACCGACTTTGAAAAGGGCTACATTCGTGCGCAAACCATTGCGTTTGATGACTACATCGCATTCAAAGGCGAGCAGGGTGCGAAAGATGCCGGCAAGATGCGCGCCGAGGGCAAAGACTATGTCGTCAAGGACGGGGACGTTTTGAACTTCTTGTTCAGTAGTTAAACCACGAGGCGGTGCCGGCAAGGATCACGCCATAGCGCAGACCCTTGCCGACCGCCATGTAGAGCGCGCACGCCACGGGCGGTAGTTGTCGCCAGCCCGCGAGGGTGCAAATCACGTCGCCCACGACTGGCGCCCATGCCAGTAGACAGGCTTTAGGGCCAATTTTGTCTAGCTGCGCCATGCCCCACTGCAGACCTCGTCCGGTGGGTGTTTTGGGGTTGCCATCTGCATCGACCAGTCGGTGTAAGCCGGCCCCTAGTGCCCAACTCACCATGCCTCCAAGCGTGTTGCAAAGTGTCGCAACAAGCCACGCGGGCCACAGCAGATCGGGGCTGACGACCACCAAGCCAACCAACGCGGCCTCGGAGCCGAGTGGTAACCAGGTGGCAGCTAAAAAAGAGATTAAGCCGAGTGTGGTCAGGCCCACTTCCGGCAAGCTGAGCCAATTGATCGTTGCGGTGAGCCAAGCATCCATGGGGTTGAGTATAGGTACAATACTGCTTAAATTTTCAGCAGCCTCAATGGTGCCGCGTTGACCAACGACGCCGCACTTCACCGCTTCCCCCATCGTGCAAATCGGTTCAATCAAACTCAGCAACAACTTGTTTGTGGCGCCTATGGCTGGCGTGACGGACCGGCCGTTTCGCCAGTTGTGTAAGCAACTGGGTGCAGGCTATGCCGTGAGTGAAATGGTGACGTCACGCCGAGATCTGTGGGACTCACTCAAGACATCGCGTCGCGCCAACCACGCGGGTGAGACGGGACCCATTGCCGTGCAAATCGCGGGTACGGATGCTCAAATGATGTCAGAAGCGGCGGTCTATAACATCGACCGTGGTGCGCAAATCATCGATATCAACATGGGTTGCCCGGCCAAGAAGGTGTGCAACAAATGGGCGGGATCTGCTTTGATGCAAGACGAGACGCTGGCGATCGAAATCGTATCTGCCGTGGTGAAAGCTTGCGAGCCCAAGGGCGTACCCGTCACCTTGAAGATGCGAACCGGGTGGGCAGCACACGCCAAAAATGCGCGTCAACTCGCAGTTGCGGCTGAGCAAGCCGGTGTTCAGATGCTGACCATTCATGGTCGCACGCGCGAGCAAGGCTACAAAGGTTATGCCGAGCATGAGACCGTGGCCGACATCAAGTCGCGCGTGCGCATACCGGTGGTGGCAAACGGCGACATCCAGTCGCCGGAATCCGCTAAGGCCGTTTTGGCACAAACGGGTGCCGACGCGGTGATGATTGGGCGAGCCGCTCAAGGCAAGCCCTGGTTGTTTCAAGAAATCGCCACATTTTTGAGCACGGGTGTGCATGCCCCCCCGCCCAGCGCTAGGTCAATGCGCGCGTGGATGCTCACCCATCTGCATGAGCACTACGACTTGTACGGTGAGTTCACAGGCGTGCGTTCGGCCCGCAAACATCTGGGTTGGTACGCCCAGCACCTGCCGGCGGGTGATTTGTTGCGTCGCCGTGTTAATCAAATCACCACTTGTGAGACACAGCTCGAAGCGGTCGAGACCTACTTTGACGCGTGGGCCACGGACAGTCTCGATGCGCTTGGTATGGAATGGCAGCCCTTGGTTGCTGCACAGTGAGAAAACAGCATGAGTAGACAAGACATTGAGAGAGACGTGCGCGCCAGCCTTGAAGCGTACTTTGCCGATCTGGCAGGCAGTGAACCCCACGGCTTGTACGACATGATGATTGGCGTTGTCGAAAAACCCCTGCTTGAGGCCGTGATGGTACAGGCCAACCAAAACCAATCGCGAGCCGCCCAGTGGCTCGGATTGAATCGCAATACCCTGCGCAAAAAATTGATTCAACACCGTTTGTTGGACTAAGGCAGCGCAATCCCCATTTTATTTTTTGAACTGTTAATCAAACCATGAACGCACTTATTTCTGTTTCCGATAAAGCGGGTGTCCTCGAGCTCGCGCGCGCGCTCCACGAACTGGGTATTGGCCTGCTGTCAACCGGCGGGACGGCCAAGCTGCTAGCCGATTCAGGCTTGCCTGTGACCGAGGTGGCGACCGTGACTGGTTTTCCCGAGATGTTGGATGGCCGAGTCAAGACCTTACATCCCAAGGTGCATGGTGGTTTGCTAGCCCGCCGCGACATGCCTGAACACATGGCGGCGTTAGCCACCCACGGCATCGCCACCATTGACCTGTTGGTGGTTAACCTTTACCCCTTTGAGGCCACCGTCGCAAAAGCCGGCTGTACGCTGGAAGACGCCATCGAAAACATCGACATCGGTGGCCCTGCAATGGTGCGCAGTGCCGCCAAAAACTGGAAGGACGTCGCCGTTCTGACCGATGCCAGCCAGTACGACACCGTGATTGCAGAACTCAAAGCGCACGGCGCTGTCAGTACGGCAACCAAGTTCGCGTTATCTGTCGCGGCGTTCAACCGCATCAGTAATTACGACGCTGCGATCAGTGATTACCTCTCCGCTTTTGATCTAGAGACGGGAATGCACAGTACTTTTCCTGGGCAATCAAACGGCCGCTTTGTGAAACTGCAAGACCTTCGTTACGGCGAGAACCCCCACCAAGCTGCCGCCTTCTACCGGGACTTGCACCCCGCGCCGGGTTCGTTGGTCACCGCCAAGCAACTGCAAGGCAAAGAACTGTCCTACAACAACATCGCTGATGCAGACGCCGCATGGGAGTGCGTCAAGAGCTTTGATGATGCCGCGTGCGTCATCGTGAAGCATGCCAATCCCTGTGGCGTGGCGTTGGCCGCTGACGCCGCGGGTGCCTATAAAAAGGCGTTTCAAACCGATCCCACGTCGGCGTTCGGCGGCATCATTGCCTTGAATCGCGAGGTGGATGAAACCACCGCGCAGGCGATCAGCCAGCAATTTGTGGAAGTGCTCATGGCGCCGGCCTATAGCGAAGCCGCGTTGGCGGTATTCAAAGCCAAGGCCAACGTTCGGGTGTTGCAGATTGATTTACCAGACGCTGCCGGAGACACGGCATGGGCTCGTGGCCGAAACGCCCAAGATGTGAAACGCGTGGGTTCAGGCCTGCTGATTCAAACAGCTGACAACCATGAGCTGACAGTAGCTGACCTCAAGGTCGTGACCAAAGTACAGCCGACACAGCAGCAGTTGGAAGACCTCTTGTTTGCTTGGAAAGTGGCAACTTACGTCAAATCGAACGCCATCGTGTTTTGCAAAGACGGCATGACGATGGGCGTGGGCGCTGGTCAAATGAGCCGATTGGATTCAGCCCGCATTGCCAGTATCAAGGCGGGACACGCGGGGCTGACACTGGCCGGCACCGTGGTCGCGAGTGACGCATTTTTCCCGTTCCGTGATGGCCTAGATGTTGTCGTCGATGCAGGTGCCACCGCGGTTATTCAACCGGGCGGCTCCATGCGGGACCAAGAGGTTATCGACGCTGCCGATGAACGGGGCGTGGCGATGGTGTTCACCGGCGTGCGCCACTTCCGTCACTGAGACGGCGTGGTTTACAGGGCGGCGAACGCCCGCTTTGCCGCGGCAACGGTATCGGCAATGTCTTGCTCTGAGTGCGCTGCGCTGACGAAACCTGCCTCGAACAGGGCGGGTGCAAAGTAAACGCCCTCATCCAGCATGTGGTGGAAGAAACGGTTGAAGCGCGTTGCATCAGTGGTCATCACGGTCGCGTAGTTCTGCGGCAGCGTGTCCATGAAGAAGTAGCCGAACATACCGCCTTCGCTGTCACCACAAAACGAGATGCCTGCTGCGCGCGCTTCGGTGGTCATACCGTCGATGAGCGCGCGGGTGCGTGCATGCAGGGTTTCGAAAAAACCTGGCTTTTGAATTTCCCGCAGGGTCGCCAAACCGCAAGCGGTTGCCACGGGGTTGCCTGACAGTGTGCCGGCTTGGTAGACGGCACCCAAGGGTGCGAGGTGTGACATGACTTCGCGTTTGCCGCCGAACGCTGCGAGTGGCATGCCGCCACCGATCACTTTGCCCATCACCGTCATATCGGGTTCGAAGCCCGGAATCTCTTTCGCATAGAGGCTTTGCGCGCTGCCCAACGCGACGCGGAAACCACACATCACCTCGTCGAAAGCCAAAATCGCGCCGTGCGCGGTGCAAAGTTCTCGGCAGCGCTTCATGAATGGCACACTTGAGCGCACAAAGTTCATGTTGCCGGCGACCGGCTCCATCATCAGACAGGCTACGTCATCACCGTAGGCTGCAAAGGCCGCCTCTAGCGCCTCAATGTCGTTGAAGGGAAGCACCATCGTGTGTTGAACCACCTCGGGTGGCACACCTGCGCTGGTGGGGTTGCCAAAGGTGGCGAGGCCAGAGCCGGCCTTGACCAACAAGGCGTCGGCATGTCCGTGGTAACAGCCCTCGAACTTGATGATTTTGCTGCGTCCGGTTGCACCACGGGCCAAGCGAATCGCGCTCATGCCGGCTTCGGTGCCTGAGCTGACCAGGCGCACCATTTCAATGGAGGGCACCAGTTTGATGATCTCTTCCGCCAACTCCACCTCACGTTCGGTCGGAGCGCCGAAAGATAATCCTTGCTCTACCGCGCCCAGAACCGCGGCCGTGACGGCAGGGTGTCGATGACCCAAAATCATGGGCCCCCATGAGCCGATGTAGTCGATGTAGCGTTTGCCATCTGCATCCCAAAAGTAGGCGCCATCGCCTTTTGTGACGAAGCGAGGCGTACCACCAACCGCTTTGAAGGCGCGCACAGGGGAATTCACACCGCCGGGAATGGTTTGTTTGGCGCGATCGAATAAGACGTCGTTTTGGCTCATAGATAGGAGTTGATTCGTTTAGAACAAAGAGAAAGCGTTAGTGTTTGGTGTCGTCCAAAGGGAAGTCGCCGAGGTCGATGCCGTCTATTTCGGCTTCAGACGCGGCAGGGCCGATAACCTCGTCCTCGTCGCCACGGCCCCAGAAGAGTCTATCGGGGATTGCCAGTCCCATGCCAGGGGCAAAACCCGCATCAAGGCTCTGATCCAGGTAAGTGAGTGCTTCTGCACAAGCGTTTTGCAAGTCCTCGCCGGCGCCCAGGAGCGCCGTCAGCGCAGCCGACAGAGTTTCCCCTGCACCGACGAAAGTGGTATCGAAGCGCTCGAAGCGGGCGGTTGCCAAAACACTCTCGGGTGAGGCCAAGTGGTTTTCTAAGAATTGGCCGGGCGCATTCACGCCGGTGACCAGGGTGTAGCTCACACCATGCACCTGCGCGGCTCTCGCGACATCACGCGGGCTGGGCGGTTTCTCGTGGTCCCAGTCAGGCAACAGCCAGCGACATAAGGTGCTGTAGTTGCCCACCAGTACGGCCGTTTGCGGCAGCATCAGCTCAGTGAAGGCATCGAGATAGGCATCCAAAGCCAGCTCATCCATCCAGGTAATGCTGGGCATGTAGGCGACCACGGGGATGTCCGCGTAGTCGTTGGCAATTTGCGCCACAGCACTGACGTTTTCGGGGCTACCCAAAAAGCCCACTTTGATACTGGCGACAGGAATGTCCTCTAAAACCATCCGCGCTTGGTCGGTGACGGTCTCTTCTTCAAGGGCGACATGATCTTGTATGTCGGTGGTGTCGCGTATTAACACGGCCGTAACGACTGGCAGCATGTGTACCGATGCCGAGCCCATTGCCGCAATGTCCGCAGCCAAGCCACCAGCGCCCGTCGGGTCGTTCGCATTGAAAGACAGCACACATGGCAGTGTGAGTTGCTGGGCGATGGTGTTGCCCTCACGGGGAGGGCCACCCTCGATGGGGGGGTCAACGGGGTCGGTTAAATCGGTGCTCATTGATGGACGTTATGAGTTTCACGGGGGCCAGTCAAGAAGCCTTCAGCGGCGTATCGCCTCAGGTGGTTGGGCCGATACAATAAGGACATTCTATGACACGGTTTTGAGAACAATATGAGCGATACAACGACTTGGATGTGCCTGATTTGTGGCTGGATCTACGACGAGGCCGAGGGCGCGCCCGACCATGGCTTGGCCGCGGGCACCAAGTGGGCGGATGTCCCCATGAACTGGACTTGCCCCGAGTGTGGTGCTCGCAAGGAAGACTTTGAAATGGTGCAGATCTGAGCGGTCGACTCAGGTCGTTGCATTCTTCTTGACCACTGCATACCGCGCCAATGTGGTCGTCCGCGCAGTCGCGTGGTCGACGATCGGACGGGGGTAATTCACCCCCAACTCGACGCCCGCTGCCATGAGGTCAACTGGTGTCGCCAACCACGGTGCATGGATGGCCTTGTCGGGTAGCGCTGCCAAGACAGGCAAATAGCGGCGGATGAACTTGCCTTGCGGGTCGAATTTTTCACTCTGACTGGTGGGGTTGAAGATTCGAAAATAGGGTTGCGCATCACAGCCGCTGGAGCTGGCCCACTGCCAACCGCCGTTGTTGGCAGATAAGTCAAAGTCAATTAGCTTTTCAGCAAAATAATCGGCGCCCCAACGCCAATCGATTCCCAAATCTTTGGTCAGGAAACTGGCCACCACCATGCGTAAACGGTTGTGCATGTAACCTGTTTGGTTAATTTGGTGCATGGCTGCATCAACCAAGGGGTAGCCCGTTTGTCCTGTGCACCAGGCTTCAAAAAGGATCTTGGCGGTGGCACCAGTTTCCCATTTGATGGCATCGTACTCAGGTTTAAACGCCCGCTTAGCTACGTGGGGGTGGTGGTGCAAAACCTGCATGTAAAAGTCACGCCAAATCAGCTCGCCCAGCCAGGTGCTCGCGCCCAAATTACCTTGTGCATGACCATCAAAAGCCGCTTGCGCCAGCGCGCGAATCGATACGGTGCCAAAGCGCAAGTGCACACTGAGGTAGCTGGGGCCTTTCACGCTGGGGAAGTCGCGGGTCTCTTTGTACTTCGTCATGCGCGGTAAAAAGTCTGCCAGTAGCCTCGCTGCACCGCGGCTACCCGGTTCAATTTTTTGAGCCGACAAGTCGATGTCTTCGAAGCCCATCTGCGCCAAACTGGGCATTGAGGTGAGCGATTGCAATTGCGCCGGTATCTGGGTGGCGCGAGCCAGTTGAGGGGCGTATTTTTCGGTCGGATATGGCTTGAGGTAGTAGGGTTCTAGCTTTTTGAGCCATGCGTTTTTGTAGGGCGTGAACACACCGAACGAACGTCCGGCTTGTGTCAAAACCTCGCTGCGTTCGAAAATACACTGATCTTTGAAGGTTTGAAACAGGACGCCTGCATGGGCCAAATGTCCCAATACCTGGGCGTCGCGCGCCAAGGCATCCGGCTCATCGTCATGATTCGCAAAGACCGCCTGCACCCCCAACGCGGTGGCGATACGGGGCACCGCCTTCATTGCGATGTCATGGGTGGTCAGCAGTGGCGCGGTATCGACGCCACCCATGTCCGCAAGATGCTGGTTCAGGTCTGCGAGGCTGGCGTGAATGAATGCCACGCGCCGGTCTAGCTTAGGCAGTGGGTCCAGGATGGCCTTATCAAAAACGAATAAGCACACCACCTGGTCACACGATTTGAGGGCGTGGTAGAGCGCTGCGTTGTCGCTGGCACGCAGATCGCGTCTGAACCACATCAAGCCCTTGGCGAACTTCCGCTTTGTCATACAAAACCTTCCAAATCTGGTTATCCGGGCGCGCAAGGGTACACGGCTCTGCGCTTAAAATAGACTCATGTCCCTAGATTCTGCCGCGATTGACCTTACCCATCATTTTCTAATCGCAATGCCCGGATTAGAGGATGCGCTTTTTGAGCACAGTGTGGTCTATGTTTGCGAGCATAACGAACGGGGTGCATTAGGCCTCATCATCAACAAGCCCAGCGATCTGCTGCTATCCGGCTTGTTCGAAAAGATTGCCCTCACCCTCAACCGTACCGATTTGTCGGATGCCCCTGTTTTCTTGGGCGGTCCCGTGCAGACCGAGCGCGGTTTCGTCCTGCATGAGCCCATGGGGCAGGGCGGTGAGTCGGTTTACTCATCCACTCTGGTGATCAAAGGTGAATCCTCAGAAACAGCACCCGAACAAGATCCCATCGATGAATCCGAATCTGAATCGGAACCGGATGGTGAGGTCAATACAAGCCCCGCCCGGTTGGAGATGACCACCTCAAAAGATGTGCTGGAGGCGATGGCCGAAGGCGCGGGCCCCAGGAAAGCGTTGGTGACGTTGGGTTATGCCACGTGGGGCAAGGGGCAACTGGAATCCGAGTTGGCCGAAAACGCCTGGCTCACAGTGCAAGCCGACCACGCCATTATTTTTGATACCCCGCCCGAGCAGCGGTACGCCCGTGCCATGGGGTTGCTGGGGCTGGATGCGGGTATGTTGCACGGCGAGGCAGGGCACGCCTGATGACCACGCAGCCGATGCCGCCTCAGCTAGCGTCGGATGTGCAGTTGTTTTTGGCCTTTGATTACGGCGAAAAGCGCACGGGGGTTGCCAGTGGCAACCGGTTGACCCGCAGTGCCACTCCCCTCGGTACCATTGCCGCGCAGGGCGACGCCAAATGGTCACGTATCAGCGCTTATATCGCCGAGTGGCAACCGCAGGCGCTGGTGATTGGCGTGCCTCGCCATCCCGATGGCGCGCCGCATGAAAATACCGCGGCCGCCCAACGTTTTGGGCGGCAATTACAGGGACGCTTCAATTTGCCCGTATTTGAAACGGATGAGCGATACACCACAACCGAGGCGATTGGTCTGGGCGCACGCGACGCAGATGCCGCGGCTGCCTGCATAATTCTGGAACAATTTCTGCGGAGTTTGCCGTGAACCACACCCCTTTAAAAACAATCCCCGCGAACGAGCTCAACGCGGAAGCTTTGTACCAATCGTTGTTGTCACACATGCGCACCGTCGTGGCTGACAGCGCAACGCCCATTCGCTTGGTGGGTATCGCGTCGGGTGGCGTTTGGCTGGCGCGTCGCTTGCAGCTTGACTTGGGTTTGGAGGGTGAGGCAGGCGTGGTATCGAGCAGCATGCACCGCGACGATTTCTCAACCCGCGGCCTCAGCTCGATGACGGTACAAACTCAGTTGCCTTTTGGAGTCAACGGTGCCACGGTTTGGTTGATCGACGATGTGCTCTACACCGGGCGCACCATTCGAGCGGTTTTAAACGAGTTGTTTGACTACGGTCGACCCGCTGCCGTGAAATTGGCGGTGCTGGTGGATCGCGGTCAGCGCGAATTACCGGTCGAAGCCAACGTCGCGATCGCGCGTGCCGAGCTGCCGGCCACACAGTTGCTTGAGTTGTCGCGAACCCCGCAGGGTCAGTTGACCTTTGATGTGGAAGCGATTGCCGACTGAATATCCAACGAGCCCTATTAATCAGACAGAAAAGGCCCCCATGCGCCTCCAACGAAACCCACAACTCAATGCCAACGGCGAGCTGATTCATTTGTTGTCGACCGAAGGCTTGTCGAAAGCAGTCCTGACTCATATTTTGGATACCGCAGCCAATTTTGTCAGCGTCAGCGATCGTGAGGTCAAGAAAGTTCCCTTGCTGCGCGGCAAGAGCGTATTCAATCTGTTCTTTGAAAATTCCACACGCACGCGCACCACCTTTGACATCGCGGCGACACGCCTAAGTGCTGACGTCATCAACCTCGATATCGCTCGTTCGTCTGCAAGTAAAGGTGAGAGCCTGCTCGACACCATCGACAATCTGTCCGCGATGGCTGCCGATATTTTTGTGGTCCGCCATAACGAGTCAGGCGCCCCCTACTTAATCGCCCAGCATGTTGCGCCACACGTCCACGTGGTGAACGCCGGTGATGGTCGGCACGCGCACCCCACGCAAGCGTTGCTCGATATGTACACGATTCGCCATTTCAAAGGCGACTTTTCAAACCTGAGCGTTGCGATTGTTGGCGATGTTTTGCACTCGCGTGTTGCGCGCTCTAATATTCACGCACTCACCACACTTGGCTGTCCCGATGTGCGCGTTGTGGGGCCTAAAACATTGGTGCCAGGTGACATGACGCAAATGGGCGCACGCGTCTGCCACGACCTGCGGGAAGGCATCAGTGGGGTTGATGTGGTCATTGCGCTCCGTCTCCAAAATGAGCGGATGAGTGGTGCCTTATTGCCCTCTGCACAAGAGTTTTTTAAGAGCTACGGCCTCACGCCCGAGCGCATGCAATGGGCCAAGCCAGATGCCATCGTCATGCATCCAGGCCCTATCAACCGTGGAGTCGAAATTGCATCCGCAGTGGCCGACGGACCGCAAGCCGTGATCCTGTCACAAGTGACCTTTGGTATCGCGGTGCGCATGGCTGTGATGTCAATTGTTGCCAGCCATGATGCCTAAAGCCTCATCACACGCCCAACTTAGCCGAGTTTGAACACCATGAAAATACTCATTAAATCCGGACGCGTGATTGATCCCGCCAGCGGCCTTGATGCCAATCAAGATATCGCCATCGCGGCGGGTCGCATTGTCGCCATGGGTGACACCATCAACGACTTCACACCTGAAAAAACCATTGATGCGAGCGGTACCGTCGTCGCTCCGGGCCTGATAGATCTTTGCACCCGTTTGCGTGAGCCCGGCTTTGAGCATGAATCCATGCTGGAGTCGGAGATGGCCGCCGCCGTCGCGGGTGGCGTCACGTCGCTGGTCTGCCCACCCGATACCGACCCCGTGCTGGATGAGCCTGGTTTGGTGGACATGTTGAAGTTTCGGACCAAGAAATTGCGGCAAGCTCGTGTGTTCCCGCTGGGTGCTTTGACGCGTGGCCTCAAAGGTGAAGTACTCACTGAGATGGCTGAATTAACCGAGTCCGGTTGCGTGGGGTTTGGTCAGGCAGATGTGCCTATCGTAAACACCCAAGTGTTGCAGCGAACGTTTCAATACGCCGCGTCGTTTGGTTACAGCGTCTGGCTGCGGCCGCAAGATTACTGGTTGGGCCAAGGCGTGGCCGCCAGTGGGCCGCTGGCGACCCGTATGGGTTTGTCGGGTGTGCCTGTCGCCGCTGAAGTCATTGCGCTCGAAACCATTTTTGAGCTGTTGCGTGGCACGCCCGCGCGCGTTCACCTGTGCCGCATCAGCAGTGCAAAGGGCCTTGAACTCGTTCGCAAAGCCAAAGACGAGGGTTTGCCAATTACCTGCGATGTGAGCGTGCACAACCTGCACCTCATTGACGTCGACATGGGGTACTACGATGCGCGCCTGCGCCTGCAACCGCCGGTGCGTCAGCAAATTGACCGTGATGCCTTGCGCGCCGGTTTGGCAGACGGCACCATTGACGCGCTGGTCAGCGACCATAACCCCGTTGAAGCTGATGCTAAAAACCTGCCCTTTGCGCAAGCCGAGCCGGGGGCAACGGCAGTCGAGTTATTGCTCAGTCTGGCCCTCAAATGGGGGCAAGCCGATGGCGTGCCTGATATCACCGTGCTGCGCGCGCTGACCCGCGGACCAGCCAGTGTCTTGGGACAAAGCCTAGGGAGCTTGCAAGACAGCATCGGTCGAATCGTGGTGGGTGGCGTCGCGGATATTTGTATTTACAACCCACATGATGAATGGGTGGTCAGCGATGACCGCTTGCGCAGTCAAGGCAAACACACACCGTTTACGGGGTACGCCTTACCGGGTACGGTGTGCCAGACCATCGCAGGTGGTTTTATTGCCTTTGACGGTCAGTAAGCGATGGGCCCCTTAGCAGCCGCTTGGCGATTGCTCTTAGCGCTTTCCCACGTTTGGCGAGGCTTACGGACAATCTCACGCTATTTTCCGAAGGCATCGCAACCAGAGCGCGACGCCATGGTGCAAACATGGTCCAAAGAGTTGTTGGCTATTTTGAACGTGACCTTGGTACTCAAAGGGGGGCAGCCGGCCCTCGGTTTGGTGGTTGCCAACCATGTGTCGTGGCTCGACATTTTGGTTATGAATGCCTCGCACCCCGTACGCTTTTTATCTAAATCGGACGTCAAAGCATGGCCGCTCTTAGGTCGGCTCATTGAGGGATCAGGCACTTTGTTCATAGAGCGCAGCAAGCGCCGTGATGCCTTGCGGGTGGTGCAAACGATCACCCGCTACTTGCGTGATGGACACCGCATCGCCGTCTTCCCAGAGGGCACCACCAATGACGGCATCAATGTCTTGCCCTTTCACGGCAACCTGATCCAAGCGGCACTGGACGCGCCATGCCCTGTCACGCCAGTAGGCATTCGATACCTCGATGCAGTTAGCGGCACACGCAGCTTGGCGCCCGCCTACGTGGATGACGACACCCTCTTGAGTTCTGTATGGCGCACCCTGCGCCAAGGTCGACTGCTTGCGGAGGTGTCTGTCGGTGATCCACAGCTTGTGGGTGGTCGCGACCGCCGGCAATGGGCGCACGATCTACGCGAAGCGGTTGTCGGGCTGGCCTCATAGTTATCTCTAAACTCACTTAATCGCCACTCATAGTCACCATGACACGTTTTTTAAATCTTATTCGGCTAACAACTATTTTGCTGAGCGCAGCCTTGATCAATGGCGCGGCGACGGCGCAAACCGTCACCGTGGCAGACGCCTGGGTACGCGCGACCGTCGCTGCACAAAGGGCAACGGGCGCTTTTTTGAAACTGACGGTACAAGGCGGCGACGCTACCCTGATTGCAGCCAGCTCGCCCGTTGCCGGCGTCACACAAATACACGAAATGGCGATGAGCGAGGGCGTCATGCGCATGCGCGAGGTCACAGGCGGTGTGCCTCTGAAAGCCGGACAGATCTTTGAGCTGAAGCCCGGTGGCTACCACATCATGATGATGGACCTGAAGCAACCCGTTAAAGCGGGCGACCGCGTTCCGCTCACGCTCACCTTTAAGCAAGCCAACGGCCAACAAATCACTACGCAGGTGGATGCAGAGGTTCGGGGTCTGAACGGGCAGGCGGCGATGCCGCACGGGAAGATGCATTAGGGGCATCAGTCGCTTGGCGCCTCCGACAGGAATCGAACCTGTATCTAGCGCTTAGGAGGCGCTCGTTCTATCCATTGAACTACGGCGGCGATGGAGGGCAGTTTATCAGAGCCCTCGGGCGACTGAGGCGACAGAAATACGGGACCAAGACCGCTAAAATCGGCAACTTCCGCGCCAAGGCGCATTCACGCAAAGGATCACCATGTTTGAAGCAGCGATTGCGGGTAGCTTACCCAAGCCCGGTTGGTTGGCAGAAACGAACAAGCTTTGGCCGAAGTGGATGGCGGAGGGTGACGCGTTGCGCCAAGCCAAAGCGGATGCGACTTTGCTTTGGATCAAGGCGCAAGAAGACGCCGGCCTTGAGGTGATTGGTGACGGCGAGCAGGCGCGCCAGCACTTCGTGCACGGTTTCCTAGAGGCGGTTGAGGGTATCGACTTTGAAAACAAGGTCACCATGGGTATCCGCAACAACCGCTATGACGCACAGGTGCCGCAGGTGGTTGAGAAGTTGCGCCTGAAAGGCCGCGTCCACGCCTTTGAGGCGCAATTTGCGCGTGCGCACACCAAGCGGAAATTGAAGTTCACCTTGCCTGGTCCCATGACGATTGTGGATACCGTGGCTGACCGTTTCTACGGTGATCGCGTGAAGATGGCAATGGCGTTTGCGGAATTACTCAACGAAGAGGCGTTGGCACTTCAGGCTGATGGAGTCGATATCATTCAGTTCGACGAGCCTGCCTTCAACGTTTACATGAAGGAAGCGGCTGATTGGGGCGTTAAAGCGCTTGAGCGCGCGGCGCAGGGACTGACCTGTAAAACAGCGGTACACATTTGCTATGGCTATGGCATTCAGGCCAACATCGATTGGAAAAACGCCTTGGGGCATGAGTGGCGCCAATACGAAGAGGTATTCCCTGCATTAGCCAAGAGCAGCATTGATCAGGTGAGTTTGGAGTGTTTCCATTCGCACGTGCCGATGGATCTGATTAAGTTACTGGATGGCAAAGAGGTCATGGTTGGCGTGATCGATGTGGCCAGCGAGCAGATTGAAACACCCGAAGAAATTGCAGAGACCATTGGCAAAGCATTGCAGTTTGTGGCTCGTGACAAGTTGATTCCTTGTACCAACTGCGGTTTGGCACCGATGTCGCGCGAGGTCGCTATGGCTAAACTGAAAGCCCTCGGCGAAGGTGCGGCGCTGGCGCGCGAGCGTTACGGCAAGTAACGCCCTGTTAAGTGGCTGAGGCGGGTCGCGTCGGCGCCAGTTCGTCGCGCTTCGCCAGGCTCGGGAATAACCGTATCCATGCCAGGGCGACGGCGATGGTACCGATACCACCGACAACGACCGAGGCGACCGGCCCCATCAATGCCGCAGTTGCGCCGGATTCAAATTCCCCGAGCTGATTTGAGGCACCGATGAATATGGAGTTGACCGCAGACACTCGCCCGCGCATTTCATCAGGGGTTTCCAGTTGCATGAGGGTGAGGCGGGTGACGACACTGATCGAGTCGGCGGCACCCGTGATGGCCAGCGATACAACCGACAGCCAAAAGCTGGTGGACAAGCCAAACACCACCATGCCAATGCCAAAGATGCCCACAGAGCCCAGTAGTTTGTAGCCCACCTTGCGGCGCAGTGGCCATCGAATCAGTGCCAAGGAGACCGCCAACGCGCCCACTGCGGGCGCCGCGCGTAAAACGCCTAAACCCTCGGGACCCACGTGCAGGATGTCGCGCGCAAAGATGGGTAGCAGCGCCGTGGCACCACCCAAAAGCACCGCGAAGAGGTCGAGTGAAATGGCGCCTAACAGTATTTTGTGCTGCCACACAAACCCAATCCCGGCCATGACGCTTTCCCAGCTCATACCCTGCTGCGTACGTTTGCGTGCGTACTTGACGGTGAGCATCAAAACAAAGCCGACCAGTAGGAGCGCGGTGCAGGTGCCGTAAACGGCCGTTGCCCCAGCGGTGTAGATGATGCCGCCCAGCGCAGGCCCTCCAATGATCGCCACTTGCATCCCGCTACTGCTCAAGGCAATGGCTTTTTGTAGGAGAGACTCTTTGACTAAAGCAGGTGCGATAGCCTGCTGTGCGGGCATTTGAAAGGCCCGAGCAGTTCCTAACACCACCGATAACGCAAAGATTAAGTCGCGGGTGACCCAAGCTTGCGCGGTTCCCCACCACAAGACGGCTGCAACAACCGCTTGGCTGAGGATACACAGCGAGATGATGTGGCCACGGTGGAATCGATCGGCGAAATGGCCTGCTGGCAGCGTCATGATCAACGCTGGTATGAATTGCAGCAGGCCGACTAAACCCAAATCCCATGCGCTGTTGGTCAGGTCGTACATTTGCCACGCCAGCGCCACCATGAGCATTTGGTTGGCTAATGTGCTGATGACCCGAGAGAACCAGTACCGGATGAACGACGGGTAGGCGCGCAGACTCTCTTCGTTGGCAATGGGTGACATGGGGTGATTCAGGCAATTCGCAAGGTGACGAGTGTATGCCCGAATTCGCCCAAATTTACAACCGCATCAGGCTCGTGTTACCACCTGAGGCGGTCGTGTTGTTGCTCACACTGCGTTCAATGACCAAACGCTCCAATGGGATCTGGCGCGCACCAGGATCTCCGCGCCACAGCCCGACGATGGCACCCGTCTTGCGTGCCAAGACCTGTTGTACATGCAGGGCTTGCTGTTTGCTGCCGTTTAACAGCACGAGGTCAAACCGAGCGTCAGGGGCTGCCCAGTCGTCGCATCCGATCAGTTGTCCCACGAGGTCCCGGGCTAACTCGCCTGTTAGTTCGAGGCGCTCAGTTGGCCAAATTGGGGTACCGCCAATGGCAAGAACAGCGCGGGTTTGAGCCATCAAATCTTCACTGTCGTCCGCCAAGCACAGGATATGCGCACGCGCGGCGCAGCGGTACTGGTTGTGCTCGCCAGTGGGTCCTTTGAGGTCAATCCCGTTGTTGAGTGCGGGCGTGATGATGCGGTTAATTTCCGTATCGGGTCGTTGTGCAAGGAGTCGATAAAGATAGAGCGGGCCGCCAGCCTTGGGCCCGGTGCCCGACAACCCCTCACCACCAAATGGCTGGACGCCGACCACAGCGCCCACTTGGTTGCGGTTGATATACAAGTTGCCCACTGCAGCTTTTCGCTTCACCATTTCAATGGTCGCATCTGATCGGGTGTGGAGCCCCATAGTGAGGCCAAATCCCAATGCGTTAATTTGATCGATCAGCGCCGGCAGCGCAGCGCGGTCGTATTGGATGACATGACACACCGGACCAAACACCTCGTGTTCAAGTGCATGCAAATTGGGAATCTCGATAAGCGTAGGCGGCACGAATGTACCCTGTTGCGCATCCACTGACAGATCAGTTTGTGTGACGGTGCAACCCGCGTCTCTGAGCGATTCAATATGCATGTCAATGGCGCGTTTGGCGCTGGCATCAATGACAGGGCCTACGTCGGTGGACAGGCGAGTCGGGTCTCCGGTTTGCAGTGCGGCCATTGCACCCTTCAGCATCTCGATCGTCTGAGCGGCGACATCGCGCTGGATGCACAGTAGTCGCAGGGCTGAGCAGCGCTGTCCGGCACTGTCAAAGGCTGAGCTCAGTACGTCTGCTACCACCTGTTCGGTTAACGCGGACGAGTCCACAATCATGGCGTTTTGCCCGCCGGTTTCGGCTATCAAAGGAATGGGTTGACCATCAGCCCCCAACCGATTGGCTAGCGTTGCCTGGATGTGGCGCGCTACCGCTGTTGACCCAGTGAAGACAACCCCCGCTACTGCGGGGTGTTTGACGAGCGCAGCGCCAATCGTCTCGCCATCGCCATTGAGTAATTGCAAAGCGCTGGTCGGGATGCCTGCTTGATAGAGTATTTCCACTGCACGAGAAGCGATGAGCGGTGTTTGCTCAGCAGGCTTGGCAATCACGGTGTTGCCCGCTGCAAGCGATGCGGCAATTTGTCCGGTGAAGATGGCCAGCGGGAAATTCCAGGGGCTGATGCACACCACAGTTCCCAATGGTCGGTGAGTGGCATTATCGAAACCGGCTTTAATTTGAGCGGCGTCATAGCGCAGGAAGTCAACAGCTTCGCGCACCTCTGCGATCGCGTTCGAAGCGGTCTTGCCCGCTTCGCGCATCAGCAATGCCATCAATGCATGGCATTGTTCAGACATCAAATCTGCCGCGGTTTCAAGCATGTGAGCGCGCTCGGCTGGCGGCACACTGGCCCATGCCGTTTGAGATTCGGTGGCGGCAGCAAACGCAGTGTCTACATCCGCTGGGGTTGCGAGTTCGACTTCACCGACACGCTGAGCATGGTTTGCGGGGTTAACGACGGGTAGCCATCGTCTCTGCGGCGTCATCGCCGCGCTCGATGCGATGCGCACTGGCGCAGATCCAGGTTGACTCGACTGTGCGTTAAGCGCCTCGCCGATTGCTAACAGCGTGGCTTCGTCTGAGAGGTCTAACCCGGCTGAGTTGACGCGGTTGGGTCCGAGGATATCGACAGGAAGCGGTATTTTCGGATGCTTCATATCGGACGCAGGGTGTGCATTCAATTGCTTGAGGACAGTCTGACGCGGGTCCTTGATGAGCGATTCGATTGGGATCGTTTTATCGGCAACTTGGTTGATGAACGACGTGTTGGCGCCGTTCTCCAGCAGTCGGCGAACCAGATAAGCGAGTAGGGTCTCATGTGCGCCGACCGGCGCATAAATACGGCAAGGTCGCGCGCCGATCGCCGTCAGCTGCCCTTGAACAACTGGGTCGTACAGTGCCTCGCCCATGCCATGTAAGCACTGAAATTCGTATTGACCTGTCGTGTATCGATCGGGGCCTGCCAAGTGAATAATTGCGGCGACCGTTTGTGCGTTGTGGGTAGCGAATTGTGGGTAGATGGCAGGTCCTGCCGCCAATAGCTTTTCCGCACAGACCAGGTATGAAACATCGGTATGAGCCTTCTGCGTGTAAACCGGGTAGTCACTATGACCGTCGACTTGGGCACGTTTGATTTCGGTGTCCCAGTACGCACCCTTGACCAGACGAATCATCAACCGGTGTCGGGTTTTATGTGCGAGATCGACCAGCCAGTCCACCACGTATGGGCACCGCTTTTGGTAGGCCTGAATGACGAAGCCAATGCCATTGAAACTGGCCAACGCCGGCTCCCAACACAATCGCTCGAGCAGGTCGAGTGAGAGTTCAAGACGATCAGTTTCCTCAGCGTCGATATTGATCCCAATGTTGTGGGTTTGCGCCAGCAACGTGAGTTGTCGAAGCTTTGGGTAAAGCTCTGTCATGACGCGCGTCTTTTGTGCCCGGCTGTATCGTGGGTGTAGGGCCGACAGCTTGATGGAAATACCCGGACGCTCAATGACGTTAGCACCTTGCGCGGTGGCGCCGATGTGTTCGATCGCCTGTTCGTAGGCGGTGTAGTAGCGAGCGGCGTCGGCATCGGTCATTGCCGCTTCACCCAACATGTCGTAGCTATAGCGATAGCCCTTCGCCTCGTTGGTCGCCGCATGTCGTGTCGCTTTGGCAATGGTCTGTCCCGCTACAAATTGATGACCCATCACCTGCATGGCCACCGCCATTGCCCTGCGTATCAATGGCTCGGTACCCGTCTTTAATGCGCGCTGAAGCGGTTTTCCGTGCAGGGCAGACTCGGTTTGTGTTGAGCCAATAACCCGGCCAGTTAGGATGAGCCCCCATGTTGCGGCATTGACCAAAATGGATTGGCTGCTACCCAAGTGCGTGCGCCAGTCACGTGCACAGATCTTGTCGCGGATAAGGACATCGCGGGTGGCTGCATCGGGGATGCGCAGGAGTGACTCCGCCAAACACATCAACGCCACACCTTCTGCGGAACTCAAGGTGTAGGTCTGCAGCAGGTCCTGAATCAGGTTTGCTTGCGCGCTGTGGTGCCGGTGGTTTTTGAGACCCTGAACCAACTCCGCAGCCAATTGCTGCGTCTCCGGGCGATCGATATGATGTGCCTGGATGGTGGCGGCGAGTTGCGTGAGCGCCGTCCGCTCGTCCGTGCGGATTTGCGCCGCTATGGCTGCACGTAGGGGGCTGAGCTGCATGGGCCACTCGGCCCATTGGTTGGCAGGTTGTAAATGAGTGATCGCAACATTGGCATTCATGGAGGGCTCCGGGGCATGAACGAGATACCGATAATGTGGATATCATCTACGCGATTAAATAAAATAAATATCTATATATAATAGTAATCGTAGTGAATTAATCTATAAAAAACCATGTTTGAATGCGATCGTATCGATATCAAAATTCTCAGTGCGTTACAACGTGACGGTCGTATCAGCAACTTGAAACTGGCGGAGCTTGTTGCGCTTTCCCCCACGGCGGTGCTCTCACGCGTGCAGAAGCTAACCAAAGAGGGCTTCATCCTGGGTTACGAGGCGCGCCTCAACCCCTTGAAACTCAACGCGGGCATGTTGATCTTTGTCGAGGTGCTGCTCGACCGTACGACGCCCAATGTGTTCGACAGTTTCAAAGCGGCGGCACAGGTGCGACCTGAAATCATGGAGTGCCACATGGTCGCGGGTGGCTTTGACTACCTGTTGAAGACCCGCGTCACCGATATGGAGGCCTATCGCGCGTTTGCTGGTGATGTGTTGTGGCAAATGCCCGGCGTGCGAGAGACGCGTACCTATGTCGTGATGGAAGAGGTAAAGAGTACCCAACGACTGCCCATCTTGGGCGCTTCACTGAAGCCCTGAAGGCTGAGTGGTCGGGGCGAGAGGATTCGAACCTCCGGTCTCTACGTCCCGAACGTAGCGCTTTACCAGACTAAGCTACGCCCCGACAAGGCTTGGATTTTATCTAAAAAGTGGTCAGTTCCGACGCACGACCAGTGATTGCGCCAGACCGCGCAGCGCATCCGTGTAGGCATTGTCTGGGAAGTCTTTGATGGCTTCGATGGCGCGCAGTGCCTCTTGGTGTGCGGCTTCTTGGGCCTCTTGTAAGCCACCGCTACCCTGGATCAAATTAATGATCCGTGGCAGTTCAGATTGATCGCCTTTTTCGATGGCTTGCGTGATCACGGCGGCATCATCCGGGCCAACGCGTTGGAGGGTGCAAATCACGGGCAGGGTCACCTTCCCCTCACGCAGATCATCGCCGAGGTTTTTGCCTAGATCTTTGCTATCGCCGGCGTAATCCAGTACGTCGTCAACGATCTGAAAGGCGGTTCCCAAGGCTTGTCCGTAGGTCGCACAGGCCGCCTCCGTTGTCTCGGACGATTGGTTCAGCATTGCGGCCAAACGGGCGCTAGCCTCAAACAGTTGCGCCGTCTTCGAGCGAATGACGCGCAGGTAGTCGGCTTTACTCAGGCTGGCGTCATGCATGTTCATGAGCTGGAGTACCTCGCCCTCGGCAATGACATTCGTGGTGTCTGCCAGCGTGGCCATGATTCGCATGTCGCCGACGTCAACCATCATTTGAAAGGCGCGCGAGTAAACAAAATCTCCCACTAACACGCTGGCAGCGTTGCCAAAACTCTCGTTGGCGGTGGCGCGTCCGCGGCGCAATGTGGATTCGTCAACCACGTCATCGTGAAGCAACGTGGCGGTGTGAATGAATTCGACAACCGCCGCAAGCAGGTGTCGGCGCGGGTCTTGGTGTCCCAGTGCGCCCGATACCAACAGCAACAGTGCTGGGCGCAGGCGCTTGCCGCCAGCCGAAATGATGTAGTGCGCTATTTGGCTGACCAGCGGCACTTCCGATGACAGGCGGTCCTCAATGACGCGATCGAGCTGCGCCATATCCTGAGCGATGAGGCTTAATGCGGCAGCGGTTTGGTCGGTGGTGACGTCGCTCAAGATCGGACTTAAAAAAGGTTGAAACGGCGATTATAGAAACACAAATACAAAACCCCGGAGACCGCGTGACACGGTGTCCGGGGTTATCCTGAGGAGGGTCAGTCTTTCTTTGCGCAGGTATTGATCCCGAGCATGGCGTAGGGTGGGCACCAGCCGATCGCGCCGGTGATCATGGGTAGCAGGCCGAGGTAGCCCCACAAACCCACCGTGCCCGATGCGGCCAGCACGACCAGAATCAAGCCGCCACCGATTCGAATCGCCCGCTCTGTATTGCCAACGTTTTTGTTCATAGAGGTCACTCCTTAGAGCTGTTTCGATGGTTGCAGTCTAGTCGGGTAACCATGCGGTGTCATTGATTCTTGTCAAAAGGTGTCGGGGTGAATGCTTTTTAGCTATAAGGTGGTGACTTTGCGACGGTTATGACGCCTTTCGAGGCAGCAGGTGGGCTGAGCGTTGGCGAGCGGTGCTGGTGCCATGCTAAAATCATGGGCTCAGCAGAAATCCGTCTGTTGATATTCATTTAGAGAAATCTAGAGGTAACCTATGTACGCGGTCATAAAAACCGGTGGTAAGCAGTATCGTGTTGCTACCGGCGAAAAAATTAAAGTAGAACAGATCGCTGCGGAAGTGGGTCAAGAGATTGTGATTGATCAAGTCTTAGCTGTCGGAAACGGCAGTGACTTGAAAATCGGCACACCCTTGGTCGCTGGTGCAGCGGTAACAGTAACCGTGGTGTCTCACGGTCGTGGCGACAAGGTGCGCATTTTCAAAATGCGTCGCCGTAAGCACTACCAAAAGCGCCAAGGGCATCGTCAAAACTACACAGAGCTGGCTATCGGCTCCATCACTGCTTAAGGAGTTGATCCACCATGGCACAGAAAAAAGGCGGCGGCTCAACGCGCAACGGACGTGACTCAAACCCCAAGATGTTGGGTGTTAAAGCGTTTGGTGGCGAGTTGGTAACAGCTGGTTCAATCATCGTGCGCCAGCGCGGTACCAAGTTCCATCCCGGCGCTAACGTCGGTATCGGTAAAGACCACACGTTGTTCGCAACGGCTGATGGTCACGTTCAGTTCGCTGTCAAAGGCGCATTGAACCGCAGCATTGTGAGCATCACACCCGCTGAGTAAGCTGGTTGTTCAGATGTCGGGGCCTCGGTGATACGAGGCACCCAATGCCAAAGCCCGCTTCGCGGGCTTTTTTGTTGTCCAAAAGCGAACGATCTCCCTCCTGAGAGTGGGCAGAATTGCCTAGAATCCCATTATGAAATTTGTAGACGAAGCACAGATAGACATCGCCGCCGGAGATGGGGGCAATGGCTGTGCCTCGTTCAGGCACGAGAAATACAAGGAGTTCGGTGGTCCTGATGGCGGTGATGGCGGCCGCGGTGGTCACGTCTTCGTGATTGGTGATGTCTCGCTGAACACGCTGGTCGACTTTCGTTTCTCGCGCCGATTTGAAGGGCAACGCGGCGAGCACGGTAAAGGCTCTGACCTCTTCGGTGCCAAAGGTGCCGATGTGTACCTCAAGATGCCGATTGGCACGGTCATCACTGATGCTGAAACGGATGAGGTCATCATGGAGGTGTTGGTGCCGGATGAGCCCGTTATTCTGGCCAAAGGCGGCGACGGTGGTTTTGGCAACATGCACTACAAGAGCTCGACTAACCGGGCCCCACGGCAAAAGACACTGGGGTATCCCGGCGAGCGCAAGACGGTTAAGTTGGAATTGAAAGTGTTGGCAGACGTGGGCCTACTGGGGATGCCCAACGCAGGTAAGTCCACGCTGATTGCCGCTGTTTCAAATGCCAAGCCCAAAATCGCAGACTATCCCTTCACCACACTGCACCCCAACTTGGGTGTGGTACGCGTAGCGCCCGAAAAAAGCTTTGTCATCGCGGATGTTCCTGGCTTGATCGAGGGAGCTGCTGAGGGCGCAGGGCTTGGGCATCAGTTTTTACGTCACCTGCAGCGAACACGCTTGCTGTTACATGTGGTCGACATGGCGCCGTTTGATGACGGCGTTGACCCCGTTGCGCAAGCCAAGGCGATTGTTGGCGAGCTGAAAAAATACGACAAAGCGCTTTTTGATAAGCCCCGTTGGCTTGTATTGAACAAGCTTGACATGGTGCCTGAAGACGAGCGCGAAGCGCGGGTCGCTGACTTTGTGAAACGCATGAAGTACAAAGGCCCCGTATTTGAAATATCAGCATTGACCCGTGAGGGTTGTGAAACCCTCATGCTGTCCGTGTTTGAACATGTGGCCAAGGTCGCAAAGTCAGAGCAGCCGCATGTGGCAGTTGATCCGAGGTTCGACTTGGCTAAAGACGGTAGCTTGAAGGCGCGCAAAGACAAGTTACCTGAGGATCTGCAAAACGATCCCCGCTTCAGCGCCTAACTTCGGCCACGGACAACGCCCGTTCTCACTAACCTACGCTAAGTCATCGATATGTTTGGTCAACAAACTGCAGCGCAACTCGCGGTTCTGCGTAACGCTAAAAGGGTCGTTGTAAAAGTCGGCTCCAGTTTAGTGACGAACGACGGGAAAGGCATCGACGAGCACGCCATCGCTCACTGGGCTCGTCAATTGGCGGCACTGGTGGGGCAGGGGCGTGAGGTCATCATGGTCAGCAGCGGCGCGGTGGCCGAGGGGATGAAGCGCCTCGGTTGGCGTAAGCGACCCAGCCAAGTCCATGAGTTACAAGCAGCGGCAGCGGTGGGGCAAATGGGTTTGGTGCAAATGTACGAGTCCAAGCTCAGCGCCTTCAACGTGGGCAGTGCGCAGGTGCTGCTCACGCACGCAGATCTGGCGGATCGTGAACGTTACCTCAACGCGCGCTCGACCCTCACAACGTTGCTTGAGTTGGGTGTTGTGCCGGTCATCAATGAGAACGATACGGTTGTCAACGACGAAATCAAGTTTGGTGATAACGATACGCTGGGTGCCTTGGTTGCCAACTTGGTGGTTGCCGATGCACTCATCATCTTGACCGACCAAGCCGGTCTCTATACTGCCGATCCGAGGCTTGATCCAACCGCCACCTTTGTGCACGCGGCCCCTGCGGGGGACGCGCGGCTCGAATCGATGGCGGGCGGCGCTGGTAGCCTGATCGGTAAAGGCGGCATGATCACCAAGGTGCTGGCGGCCAAACGCGCTGCGGCATCCGGTGCCTCCACGGTGATAGCCTCTGGCCATGAGCCTGATGTGTTGTTGCGTCTTTGTCGTGGTGAAGCCATTGGCACCTGGTTGATGGCGCAAACAGGTAAGAGCCAAGCCCGTAAGCAATGGATGGCAGATCACCTGCAATTACGCGGCGCAGTCGTTATCGATGCGGGGGCGGTCACCAAAGTGGCGACCGAAGGCAAGAGCCTGCTGCCTATCGGTATGACAGGCGTGAAAGGCGACTTCTCTCGGGGTGATGTGATCGCCATTCAAGACGATACCGGGCGAGAAATTGCCCGCGGTTTGGCCAACTACGCGAGCGCTGAAGCGAAGTTGTTATGCCGCAAGCCGTCGAGCCAGTTCGAGCAACTGCTTGGTTATGCTGCCGAACCTGAGATGGTGCACCGAACCAACTTGGTTCTGACTAACGTGGACCGCTGAACGACTTGAAATTCAGCGCAGAGGCGCAGCTGCCTCAAGACGCTTGACCAACACATCGGGCGCGCCGTACACGATTTGCACGTTGCAAAACGCGTCGCGTCCCATCCGCAAGGCATAGCGTGCGGGTGACAAGCGCCACTCCGCCCATTCCGACTTTTTACGATCGCGCCAACCATCTCCGGCACGCCAGTTAGCGTAAATTTTGATGGTTTTATCAGCACAGCGAATACCCTCATATTGCACATTCAGTGCGCCCGAGGGGCTGATAGCGACCATGACATAGCGAATCACGGCGTCCTCGCCAACGGTGATGGTTTCCGGAATGACGCCAAAGCTGAGCGATGAGCGGGCTGGATTCTCGACGGGGATAAGACTCGCCAAGTCGAACGTTGCAGGCGGGGTTTGAGGCTTCTCGACCCATGGCGCCTCGGGGTCAAATTGAGGCGCTTGCGCAGGCGCACTGGAGACAAAGAGTAACCCGATGCCGGCGCACAAAGCGGGCTTGAAAAACGGCCAAACTGCGGTCATTTGATATCTGAACGTGGGTTGGGATCGGGGTCGAAAGAACCCCCAGGTGGTAACGCCATGGACTGTGGCATTTTGGCGCCTTGTGGGTGGCGCAAAGTGCTATTGTCTCGCGAGCGGGCGCCACTGCGAAGGAAGCGATTACGGCCATCCGCGCGGGGAAGGAATCGCGCCAATTCGGTCAACGCCATCTCATAGACACCACGCTTGAACTCAACGACCACATCAAGTGGAACCCAATAGTCATTCCAGCGCCAAGCGTCGAACTCAGGGTGGTCAGTCGCGCGTAAATTGAGGTCAGAATCGTGACCCACCAGGCGCAGTAGAAACCAAATTTGCTTTTGGCCACGGTAGTGCCCGCGCGACTCACGTCGAATGAACCGGTCTGGCACCTCATAACGCAACCAATCCCGCGTTCTCGCGAGGATATTGACGTGCTCTGGTTGCAGACCGACCTCTTCGTGAAGCTCTCGGAACATGGCTTGTTCCGGCGTTTCTCCGCGGTCGATGCCGCCTTGTGGAAACTGCCACGAGTGAGTGCGAATGCGCTTACCCCAAAACACCTGATTTTTATGGTTGAGCAGAATGATGCCGACGTTGGGTCTGAACCCGTCTCTGTCAAGCATAATTAACCTCAAATTTTTCTGTTGGATTCATTATGCACGGCAACCAGCGGAATACAACCACACAGCCTTGATTAAAGCCCCATGAAAGCCTCTGAATTTTTCGTAAGCACCCTCAAAGAAGCCCCTGCAGACGCAGAGGTGGTGAGCCACAAATTAATGACGCGTGCAGGCATGATTAAGAAGCTGGGCGCTGGGGTCTACACCTACATGCCGATGGGACTGCGCGTCATTCAGAAGGTCGCCCACATCGTGCGTGAGGAAATGAACCGCGCAGGCGCGGTAGAGCTCACCATGCCTGTGATTCAACCGGCAGAGTTGTGGCAAGAGACCCGAAGGTTTGAGACCATGGGGCCTGAGCTGCTCCGAATCAAGGACCGACATGACCGTGATTTCGTGGTGCAACCCACCAGCGAAGAGGTGGTGACCGATATTGCGCGGCAAGAGTTGCGCAGTTATAAGCAACTGCCCAAAAATCTCTACCAAATTCAAACCAAGTTTCGCGATGAGCGCCGCCCTCGTTTTGGATTGATGCGCGGGCGTGAATTCATCATGAAGGACGCGTATAGCTTTGATCGTGATGCCGCCGGTGCCAAGCAGAGCTACGAGAAGATGGCGACGGCTTACCGCGCGATTTTTGATCGATTTGGTTTGCGCTATCGCGCTGTCGCTGCGGATAGCGGTGCCATTGGTGGCGATCTTTCGGAAGAGTTCCAGGTCATTGCTGCCACGGGTGAAGATGCCATTGTTTATTGCCCTGCCAGCGACTACGCGGCCAACATGGAAAAAGCGGAGGCTTTGGCGCCGAAAGGCCCTGCACCTGCGCCGACACAGGCCATGGTTTGCACGCCCACTCCCGGGAAAAGTACCTGCGCTGATGTGGCCGACTTACTGGGTTTGAAATTGTCGCAAACGGTCAAGTCAATTGTGCTGGCAACCCAACCACTGGTCGACGGTGTGCCAACCGAAACCCCCGAAATATGGCTGCTGTTATTGCGTGGCGACCATGACATGAACGAGGTGAAGGTGGGAAAGCTGCCCGTGTTTGCCAACGGCTTCCGTTTTGCGACCGTGCCAGAGATTGAGGCGAGTTTCGGTTGCCAGCCTGGGTACCTAGGCCCTGTCAACACGCTGAAGCCGGTCCAGTTGATCGTTGACCGTGAGGTCGCCGTGATGGCGGATTGGGTGTGTGGCGCCAACCAGCCCGATCACCACTACACCGGTGTCAACTGGGGGCGTGATTTGCCAGTACCCACTTTGATTGAAGACATCCGTAACGTGGTCGATGGCGACCTTTCACCGGATGGTAATGGCGTTTTGGCGATAGAGCGCGGGATCGAAGTGGGGCATATTTTTTACCTCGGCACCAAGTATTCGAAAGCAATGAATGCCACATTCTTGGCGGATGACGGAAAGCCCAAGCACTTTGAAATGGGGTGTTACGGCATCGGTGTAACCCGTTTGCCTGCTGCCGCCATCGAGCAAAACCATGATGAACGTGGCATTATCTGGCCCGATGCAATTGCGCCGTTCACGGTTGTGATTTGCCCCATCGGAATGGATCGCAGCGATGCCGTGCGTGCGGCTGCAGAATCTCTGCACGCCTCGTTACTGGCGGCGGGCGTCGATGTAATTTTGGATGACCGAGGCGAGCGCCCGGGCGCAATGTTTGCCGATTGGGAATTGATCGGCGTCCCGCATCGTGTCGTATTGTCAGACCGTGGTTTGACCGCTGGTGAAGTTGAGTACCAACATCGCCGCGCAGCCGAGGCGGAAAAACTATCTTCAGACGGGCTGGCCGAGGCGCTGTTGAAAAAACTCGCCAGCCATTAATAGCCCGCCCCTTCCGAAACCCGCGGTCGATTGGTGCGGTCGACCCGGATTGCGGTTATCTGCCTGACTAGCGTGTAGGCGACTTAGGCCGCTTCGCCGCCGATGAGCTTTTGCAGCTCGCCTGACTCATACATCTCCATCATGATGTCCGAGCCACCAACGAATTCGCCCTTGACGTAGAGCTGTGGAATCGTAGGCCACTGGCTGTACTCTTTGATACCTTGGCGGATTCCATCGTCTTCAAGCACGTTGACGGTGGTGAGCGTTTTGGTGTCAACGCCGCAGGCTTTCAAAATCTGTATTGAGCGGCCAGAGAAACCGCACATGGGAAAACTGGCTGAACCCTTCATAAAGAGCACCACAGGGTTGGTTTTGACGAGTTCGTCGATTTGTTTTTGCACGTCGCTCATGGCATGACTCCGAGAAATGGGTGATAGGGGCTGATGCCCGACCCCTCAATTATTCCACTGTTAAGGGCTTCGGGCTGTAGCAAATGAAAAACGGTGTGTGGGGAAAGGGACAATCAGCCTAAGCGGTTAACCAGCGCCCTCCCGTGCAGCGGGTGATGCCCCCCAAATCTGCTTGGTGGCCGATGGCCTTAAATCCTGCCGCTTTGAGTAGCTCAGCAACGGGGTCGGCTTGGTCATAGCCGTGCTCCAACAACAGCCAACCGCCTTCTCGGATGTAGGGCCCACTGCGGGCGACGATATGGCGCAGGTCATCCAGCCCGTCAGCTCCTGAGGAGAGCGCCGAGAGTGGCTCGTGGCGAAGATCATGAAGATGCGGATCATTGGCTGCAATGTAGGGCGGGTTGCTGACAATGACGTCAAACGACAGGCGGTCCACGCTTGTAAACCAGTCGCTCTGGCGCCAGGTTACGTCCAGACCGAGCTGCTGCCCATTGCGTGCGGCCTGCGCCAGTGCCGTTGCGCTGGCGTCGACCGCCGTGACGAGGCATTGAGGCGCCTGTGCTTTGATTGCCAACGCAATCGCGCCACTGCCGGTGCCCAGGTCGAGGATGCGTGGCGTGCTTGTGTCGGTATCTAGCGCGTTGATGATCTGTAACGCCCATTGCACCAAAGTCTCGGTGTCGGGGCGCGGGATCAGCACAGCATTGGAGACGGCAAAACTCAAGCCAAAAAACTCTTTGAAGCCGACGATGTAGGCCAACGGTTCCCCTGCGAGTCGCCGGGTTACGAATGCCTCAAACGCCCCCACCTCTGCCGCTTGAAGGCGTTGGTCATCGTGTGCGACCAACCAGCTGCGGTCGTTGTTCGGGCGTCCAACGGCATGTAACAGCAACAACTGCCCATCCAGCCGATCGATGCCGACGGTGGTGGCCCATCGCAGCGCGTCAGCGATTGAGGGGTTGCCCGCGAGTCGCATCAGCTGTTGGCTTGCTCTAACTCGGCCATCAGTTCGGCTCCACGCGCTAAGTGAAGCTGGTGAATCACCTCCTTCAGGTCACCCTCCATGATGGCTGTGAGCTTGTACAGCGTGAGGTTGATGCGGTGGTCCGTGAGGCGACCTTGCGGAAAGTTGTAGGTGCGAATCCGGTCGCTGCGGTCACCACTACCGATCAAACCTTTGCGCTGCGCGGCCTCGGCAGATTCGCGCTTGTGACGTTCCGCCTCCTGAATTCGTGCGACCAACACCTGCATGGCTTTGGCGCGGTTACGGTGTTGTGAGCGGTCATCCTGACATTCGGCAACGGTGCCGGTAGGCAAGTGGGTGATGCGGACCGCCGAGTCGGTTTTGTTAATGTGTTGACCGCCCGCACCACTCGCGCGAAACGTGTCAATGCGCAGGTCAGCTGGGTTGAGTTCCACGGCCTGGCTCTCGTCGGGCTCGGGCATGACAGCGACGGTGCATGCGCTGGTGTGAATGCGGCCCTGCGTCTCGGTCGCAGGCACCCTTTGCACACGGTGGCCACCAGACTCAAAACGCAACTGCCCATAGGCTCGATCGCCCACTACCCGCAAAACCACCTCCTTGTAGCCACCGAGTTCGCTGGCAGACTCGCTGATGAGTTCCATGCGTAAGCCCTGGGTTTCACAATATCGGGTGTACATGCGCAGCAGGTCTGCGGCGAACAGAGCGGACTCGTCGCCGCCGGTGCCCGCACGAATTTCGAGGTAAGCGTTACGTTCGTCGTCGGGGTCTTTGGGTAACAGGAGCGCTTGGAGTGCTTCGTCTAGTCGCAGCAAATCGGCTTCGCAGGCGGTTATTTCCTCGGCCGCCATGTCGGCCATCTCAGGGTCTTTCAGTAGCGACTGCGCCTCGGTTAGGTCAAGGTTGCGTTGCTGAAATTGTTTGTACAGGGCGCCAAGCTCGCTGAGTTCCGCGTGTTCGCGGCTCAGTTGACGAAATCGCGCCATGTCATTCACCACGTCAGGCGCGCTCAGCAGCGCGTCCAGTTCCTCTAGGCGCCATTGTTGGCGATCGAGGGTCTCTTTTACAAAGGGTTTCATAGGGGTATCGTCGTTAGGGGCGCGGCAAGAAGCGATAGCGGGCGTGGTGCGTGGTCACCACAATCAACCAAGGGGTCGTCGCTAACGGTCGCGATCGCCACCACGCAACAGCAGCCGCTGTACCGCGTCCAAGGCGGCCGCGCGCTCGGTCTCGACAGGGCTATTCAAAGCGCTCAATGCGCCATGCAACATTTTTTGCGTCAAGCCATGCGCCAGCGCTTGTAACGCAGCTTCTGGGTCGCCGTTTTTGGCCAGCAGTTTTTTTGCCTTGGCTAACTCGGCCTCCCGCCACTGTTGCGCACGGGCTTGGACCTGCTGAATTGCAGGCACTGCATCGCGCTGCGATAGCCACTGCATGAATCCGCTCACACCCGTTTCGATGATTGCTTCAGCTTGCCCGACTGCAGCCTGTCGATTTTCTTTACCCGCCTTGACCACATCGGCTAGGTCATCAACTGTGTAGAGATATACATCGTCAAGCTTTTGAACATCAGGCTCGATGTCACGCGGCACGGCCAAATCGACCATGAACATGGGCTTGTGTCGGCGCTTCTTGAGCGCGCGCTCTACGGCCCCTAATCCGATCAGTGGCAGCGTACTGGCCGTGCAGCTCACGACAACGTCAAAATCACCGAGGTGTTCAGGGAGGTCTGCCAGCAGCATGGTTTGAGCGCCAAACTGTTTGGCCAAGGCCTCGCCTCGCGCTGCGGTGCGGTTGGCAATGACCATGCGCTTGGGGTTTTTGGCGGCAAAATGCGTGGCGGCCAGTTCGATCATTTCACCTGCACCAACGAACAAAACGTTGACGTCGTTCAGGTCTTCGAAAAGTTGGCCCGCCAGACGCACAGCGGCTGCGGTCATGCTGATAGAGTGCGCTCCGATTTCGGTAACCGTCCTGACCTCTTTCGCAACGGCAAAAGAGCGCTGGAACAATTGGTGTAGCGTGGTACCCAAGGTGCCTGCCGCTTCTGCCGCCCGCACGGCATCTTTCATTTGCCCCAATATCTGGGCCTCCCCCAACACCATGCTGTCCAGACCTGAGGCGACGCGAAACGCATGGCGGGCCGCCTCGTTGTCGTGCAGGGTGTATACATGGTTTGCAAGGGATTCTGCGCTGACTCCGCCGGTTTGTGCCAGCCAGGCCAGCGCACGTTGCAGGGTCTCGTTATCGCCCGATGTGTATATCTCGGTGCGGTTGCAGGTCGAGAGCAAAGTCGTCTCTGCGATGCCATCAATGGCTGCGCGCAAGTCGCGCACCGTAGGCTCAAGCAGGTCTGTGGACACGGCAAAGCGCCCGCGCACATCCAAGGGCGCCGTTTCATGATTGATGCCAAGGGCCCAGACGGTCATGCCGTGATTATAAAATCAGGCTCCTTACCGGAGAGTTGATGTGGACGCTTTATTCCTGTGGTTCTGGCATTTGATTAATTTCCTCATGCCAGCCGTGGGGCTCGCAACGGCGATGTGGTTGGTGTTGCGGTTTCGCGTTGGCGGTGTCGCTCGGCATCAGCCCCGTCGGGTGTGGACGACCTTGTTTCTGCTTAATCTGGCCGTGTCTGTGCTGGGCGTGGCCCTCACGGGTTTGGACGGCGCGATGGCGACCTACGGGGCGATGGTGTTGGTCTCAGGCATCGTTAGCGCCTGGTTTGCCAAAACTTGAGCACGCCCGCTGTGGCACTCATTGGGGTAATATTTTATTTAACCCGTTGATTTAAAATAACTTTTTATATTTTTAGGGTGCATCTGTAGTGTCGACACCATAGCCTTACCCACCAAAAGGTGAGGTGAGGGTTGCGATAATGAGCCCATGAACGCCGCTATTCCCAAAGAGCTACTAACGCCGCCCGCAACCGAGACCCCTCGGTTGCGTGAAATCCCTTACAACTACACGTCTTTCTCGGATCACGAGATCGTCGTCCGTTTGTTGGGTGAGGCCGCGTGGGACACGCTCAATCAACTTCGGCAAGAGCGCCGTACGGGCAGGTCCGCTCGTATGCTGTACGAGGTTTTGGGTGACATGTGGGTCGTGCAACGTAACCCATACCTGCAAGATGACCTGTTGGATAACCCCCAGCGGCGCCGGGCCTTGGTCGACGCACTGCGTCACCGCATGGATGAGATCCAACGCCGCCGCACACCGAGCGAAGATGCGCAGCGCGACCACCTGGTGCAAATGCTCATGGCAGCTGCGTCAGAGGCGATTGGTCGCTTCTCAGATGCATTTGATGAAATGGCCAAGCTGCGTGGTCGCGTCTTGCGAAAATTCAAAAAGCACACGGCGGCTGACAACGTTAAATTTGACGGGCTATCCCGCGTCAGCCATGTGACGGATGCGACCGACTGGCGCATTGAATACCCGTTTGTCGTGCTCACGCCCGACTCAGAGGCTGAGATGGCTGCGCTGGTGCGCACCAGCATCGAGTTAGGCCTGACGATCATCCCGCGTGGGGGTGGCACGGGGTACACCGGTGGCGCCATTCCGTTGACTTGGAAGTCGGTGGTGATCAACACCGAGAAATTAGAGGCGATGACCGAGGTGGAGTCTTACCAAGCACCAGGCTTGGATAGCCCCGTTGCAACCGTTTGGACGGAAGCGGGGGTGGTGACCCAACGCGTTGCTGACGCCGCAGAGCGAGCCGGTTACGTCTTTGCTGTCGATCCCACGTCGGCGGAAGCATCCTGTATTGGCGGCAATATTGCGATGAATGCCGGTGGCAAGAAGGCCGTTTTGTGGGGCACTGCACTGGATAACCTCATGTCATGGCGGATGGTCACACCGCAAGCGCAATGGTTAGAGGTGACCCGAATTGGGCATAACTTGGGCAAGATTCATGACGCCGAAACTGCGGTCTTTGAGTTAGCGTATTTTGAAGCCGATGGCCGTACGCCCATTCGCACGGAGCGCCTTGAAATCCCTGGTAGTGCCTTTCGTAAGGCGGGCTTGGGTAAGGACGTCACCGACAAATTTTTATCTGGCTTACCGGGTATTCAAAAAGAGGGCTGTGATGGCTTGATCACCAGCGCCCGTTGGGTGGTGCACCGCATGCCCGCCCACACGCGCACGGTTTGCTTGGAATTTTTTGGCAACGCGAAAGATGCTGTGCCGAGTATCGTGGACATTAAAGCGTTTATGTTCGCAGAGCAAAAGCGCACGGGCACCTTGCTGGCGGGCCTTGAGCATCTGGATGATCGCTATCTGCGTGCTGTGGGTTATGCCACCAAAAGCAAGCGGGGTGGTTCGGGTGTGCCCAAGATGGTGTTGATTGGCGACATTGTTGGCGACGACGAGAATGCCGTGGCCAAGGCAACCTCCGAGGTTGTGCGTTTGGCGAATGGTCGGCATGGAGAGGGTTTCGTAGCCATCAGTCCCGAGGCACGCAAAAAGTTTTGGTTGGATCGCAAGCGAACGGCGGCGATCAGCAAGCACACCAACGCATTCAAGATCAACGAAGACGTGGTGATTCCGCTTGAGCGCATGGGAGAGTACACCGAGGGCATCGAGCGCATCAATATCGAGCTGTCTTTGCGAAACAAGTTGGCGCTGTGCGATGCGTTGGAAGCGTTTGTGCGTCAGCCGGTGTTGCCGCTGGCAAAAACCGATGACACCGCCGAGCTAACGGCTGCAGAACTACTCGATGACCGCGTCACGCAGGCATTAGAGGTTATTGGCGATGTTCGCGCGCAGTGGCAGACCTGGTTGGATCAACTGGATACCCACTTTTCAGCACTGCAAGACCACTCCCTCAGGGCCAGCTGGAAGACGCAGTTGCAAGCGCCCTTGCGCGGTATCTTTGTCGGTGACGCATTCGCGCCCATCTTGAAGGAGATCACCGCCATCCACCAGCGGGTCCTGAAGGGGCGGGTTTGGGTGGCTTTGCACATGCATGCGGGTGATGGCAACGTCCACACCAACATCCCAGTGAACAGTGATGATTACGACATGCTACAGGCCGCTCACGGCGCAGTCGTGCGGATCATGGCGTTGGCACGGTCACTCGATGGTGTGATTTCAGGTGAGCATGGGATCGGTATCACCAAGCTCGCTTTCTTGACCGACGCCGAGTTGGCGCCTTTCGCGCAGTACAAGCAACAGGTCGACCCCAACGGCCATTTCAACAAAGGGAAACTGCTGCGTAGCAGCGTGATGCCTGCCGGTACAACGCTTTCAGCGGACATCCATGCCGCCGATCTGACCCATGCTTACACGCCTAGTTTTGGTCTGATGGGGCACGAATCGCTCATCATGCAACAGAGCGACATTGGTGCCATATCAAGCAGCGTAAAAGACTGTCTGCGATGCGGTAAGTGCAAGCCGGTTTGCGCGACCCATGTTCCGCGCGCCAACTTGCTGTACAGCCCGCGTAACAAGATTTTGGCAACCTCTCTTTTGGTTGAGGCATTCTTGTACGAAGAGCAGACCCGACGCGGGATCTCAATTGCCCACTGGGAAGAATTTGAAGACGTTGCAGACCACTGCACGGTGTGCCATAAATGCTTGACGCCCTGTCCCGTTGATATCGACTTTGGTGATGTCTCCATGAACATGCGCAACTTGTTGCGCAAGATGGGTAAGAAGAGTTTCCGTCCCGGTAATGCGGCGGCGATGCTGATGCTCAACGCCACCAATCCGCAAACCATCAAGGTGGTGCGAACGTTGATGGTGTCGGTGGGCATGCGCGCGCAACGATGGGCAAACGATTTGCTCAAGTTAGTGGCGCGTCGTCAAACGGCTGCACCGCCTGCCACTGTCGGAACGGCGCCGATCAAAGAGCAGGTGATTCACTTCATCAACAAGAAGTTGCCAGGTGGTTTGCCTAAGCGTACAGCCCGTGCGCTGCTTGATATTGAGGATGCCAACTACGTCCCCATCATTCGCAATCCACAGGCAACCTCCAGCGATTCAGAGGCGGTGTTCTACTTCCCTGGCTGTGGCTCGGAGCGGCTGTTCAGCCAAGTGGGTCTGGCGACACAAGCCATGCTTTGGCATGCGGGGGTTCAAACGGTTTTGCCACCAGGGTATCTGTGTTGTGGCTACCCCCAACGCGGTAGCGGACAGTTCGATAAAGCCGAGAAAATCATCACCGACAACCGTGTTTTGTTCCATCGTGTCGCGAACACGCTCAATTACTTGGATATCAAGACCGTGGTGGTCAGTTGCGGTACGTGCTATGACCAGTTGCAGGGGTATGAGTTCGAGCGCATTTTCCCCGGCTGCCGAATCATTGATATTCATGAGTACCTGCTTGAAAAAGGCATCACGCTGAACGCGGGTGGCGCATACCTCTACCACGACCCCTGCCATTCGCCCATGAAGTTGCAGGACCCTATGAAAACGGTCAAGGCCTTGGTGGGTGATCAAGTGATTAAAAGTGACCGTTGTTGTGGCGAGTCGGGGACGTTGGGCGTTACCCGACCTGACATTTCCACGCAAGTGCGATTCCGCAAAGAGGCGGAGCTCAAAAAGAACGAGCAACAACTGGCCACGCTGGCTGGTACGACGTCGAAAGCGACCGGAAACACGAAAATTCTGACTTCATGCCCCAGCTGTTTGCAAGGTTTGAATCGATTTGGCGATGACCTGCAAAACGGTTTGCTTGAAGCCGATTACATCGTCGTTGAGATGGCGAATCAAATTTTGGGTGAGAACTGGATGCCCGAATATGTTGAGAAAGCCAACCAAGGTGGCATTGAGCGGGTACTGGTGTGACCCCCGCGTGTGTGCTGTGTCAGGGCGATGGCGGACGCTTGGTTTGGCGTAACGACCGTTGTCGTGTCATCTTGGCTGATGAACCCGATTACCCCGGTTTCGTGCGCGTTATCTGGCAGGCGCACATGGCCGAGTTCAGCGACCTGACCGCGCAAGACCGGCAGGACCTCATGGCGCTGGTGAACCGGGTCGAGCAGGTGGTCCGCGCGGTGATGCAGCCCACCAAAATTAACTTGGCTGCGCTCGGCAATATGGTGCCCCATTTGCATTGGCATGTGATCCCGCGTTACGCGGATGACGCTCACTTCCCTGGCGCCATATGGGCCGCGCCGCAGCGCGCGGTAGCCGCTGATGCATTGGCCCACCGTCAGGCCTTGGCCTCAGGGTTGCCGCTGGCGTTACAGCAAGCCCTCAGTGCTGAATTACATTAACGCTATGAGTAAAACACATTTCGGTTTTAAAACCGTTGACGAGACTGAGAAAGCCAAACACGTTCGACAAGTCTTTGACTCCGTCGCCTCAAAATACGACGTCATGAACGACTTGATGTCGGGCGGTTTGCACAGGCTATGGAAGCGGTACACCCTCACGGTCGGCAATGCGCTGCCCGGACAGTCTGTGTTGGATATTGCGGGTGGTACGGGGGATCTAGCCCTAGGCTTTGCCAAGCAGGTGGGCCCCAACGGCTGCGTGGTCCATACCGATATCAACCGAGCCATGCTCAGCGAGGGACGCAACCGGTTGTTAAATTTGGGCGTTGTGCTACCCACGACGGTCTGTGATGCCGAGACTTTGCCTTTTCCAGATGCCACTTTTAACTTGGTCAGCGTTGCGTTTGGGTTGCGAAACATGACGCATAAAGACCTCGCGTTGGCCGAAATGCTGCGGGTGCTGAAACCGGGGGGGCGTTTACTGGTACTTGAATTTTCAAAGGTCGCGAAGCCTCTAGAAAAGCTATACGACCTTTACAGCTTCAAGGTTTTGCCAAAAATAGGACAGTTGGTAGCAGGGGATGCGGACAGCTACCGTTATCTGGCGGAATCTATCCGCATGCATCCCGATCAAGAAGCGTTGAAGGCCCTCATGCAGTCGGTTGGTTTTGCACACGTCGATGTGCACAACATGACCGGTGGCGTGGTGGCGCTCCACGTGGGTGTAAAGCAATCTAAATAACAAGGCAACGCGCCGCGTTGCAATGCAGGAGTCGAAATGAAAAAAGTGTGGATGTTGGTGATGGTTTTGTGTTTGGCATTGGCCACCCAAAATGCCGCTGCCAAGCGGTTCGGTGGTGGCTTGTCTTTTGGGAAGCAGTCCAATCGCGTGACGCAGCGACAGGCCACACCGCCGGCTGCACCGGCAGCGACGCCGCAAAAAGCGGCAAGTCCCAACGGTACGCCGAATACCGGTAATCGATTTGGCGGTATGTTGGGTGGTCTGGCTGCTGGCTTGGGCTTAGCTTGGTTGGCGCACAGCTTGGGTTTTGGCGAGGGATTCGCCAATATCTTGATGGTCTTGCTCTTGGTTGCAGCAGGGGTATTTGTGTTCCGACTCATGACTCGGGGCCGCGCGCGTCCGGTAGCGCAGGGTGCTGGTGGGGCCTATGCGCCTGTGCCTGGGTACAACGAAAAGAACGTTGGCAACGACTCGGCAGCGCGCCCGTGGGAGTCGAATAACGCATCGTTCCAATCAGCCAATTCCGGCGGCGGCAGCGTTATTGGCTCCGCCTTGCTGGGCAACCAGACCTGGGGCGTCCCGGATGGTTTCGACACCATGGGTTTTCTGACAGCTTGCAAACGGAACTTCACAAACCTGCAAGGTGCGTGGGATCGTGCGGATATCCCTGCACTGCGGGCGCTCATGACTGATGAGATGCTGCAAAACATTGAAGAGCAGTTGGCCGAGCGCGAGGCACTCAACGAGGGCAAGGCGAACGTCACCGAAGTCGTGCACTTAGACGCTCAAATGCTGGGCATTGAAGAGGTTGAGGGCCATTACATGGCCAGCGTTGAGTTCAATGGCCTGATCCGCGAACAGGCCGACGCATCGCCCACCCCGTTCCGTGAGGTTTGGAACGTGACGCGCCCCGTCAATGGGCCTGGCGGCTGGCTGGTTGCCGGTGTTCAGGCGCTCGGTTGATTTTTAAGGGATTCATGTTGCGTGCCAGTTCAAACCCCGGAGGCAGCGATGCCAACGATCTGTTCGGTCAGTTGGCGGCCCTGCCTGCGAGGGCACTTGACGGTGCGCAACGCCTGTTCACCCAACAGCCACCGCCGGCTTGGTTAACGGACGAATTGCAAAATCGCCTGCTCTTGTTGGTCAATCATGTGTTGTCACAAGAGCCGGAGGCCATGCGTCGGTTGGCTCGCCACAAGACCAAGCGCCTGCAAGTCGATGGTGGTGGTGTCGGGCTGTGCTGGGAGATTTCAGGCGTCGGTTTGTTTATGCGTGCCGATACCACCCGACTCGTTGAGCCTGATTTGCGAGTGGCTGTTATAGAAACGCAGTGGGCAGCACTCTTGAAGACCGTGGCGAGCGGGGCGCAACCAGAGGTCAAAATTTTTGGTGACGTGCTGTTGGCTGCCGAGATCGGATGGATCCGCGACCACGTGCGGTGGGACATTGAGGCCGATGTCGCCCGCGTCATCGGTGACGTGCCAGCGGTGAGCCTGACACGCATCGTGAAAGGCGTGATTGCCACCGTTCAGCAGTTTTCGAAGCGGGCGTCTGCATGACCCGCCTGCTCAGAACCGCTTTTATCCTAGCGGTTGTTTGGCGTTTTGGTCTCCATGAAATGGTGCTCAATGGCGTTCAGACCCGTTGGGCGCGGTGGCTGGGTCGCGCGCTGTCGCTGGGTCGATCGCACAAACGTCCCAGTGGCGAACGATTGCGCTTGGCACTGGAGTCCCTTGGCCCGATCTTTGTGAAGTTCGGCCAAGTTCTGAGTACCCGGCGTGATCTGTTGCCAACCGACATCGCCGATGAGCTGGCCCGGTTGCAAGACCGCGTGCCCGCGTTTGACAGTCAGCTGGCCATCAACACCATTGAAGCGGCTTTCGGCCAATCGATTGACGTGTTGTTCCAATCTTTCGAGCGTACCCCTGTGGCGAGTGCGTCGATCGCTCAGGTGCACTTTGCCGTATTGCCTAGCGGAGAGCCGGTCGCGGTGAAGGTGTTACGTCCGGGCATGCGCGAGGTCATCGAGAAAGACCTGTCCCTGTTAGCCACGATTGCCGTATGGGTGCAGCGCCTGTCGGCGGATGGCAAGCGTCTCAAGCCCAAAGAGGTCGTCGCCGAGTTCAACAAGTACCTGCACGATGAGCTTGACCTCGTGCGGGAGGCCGCCAACGCCGCGCAGTTACGACGCAACATGCAAGATGTTGGCTTGGTGCAAATACCCAGTATTCACTGGAACCTGTGCCATCCGAATGTGATGGTGATGGAGCGAATGAATGGTGTGCCCATTAGCCAAGTTGACCGCTTGCGCGAGGCCGGTGTCAACCTGCCCAAGCTGGCGCAGGATGGGGTGACTATCTTTTTTACACAGGTGTTTCGCGATGGCTTTTTCCACGCCGACATGCATCCTGGGAACATCATGGTCAGCCTGGAGCCAGCGACCCTAGGGCAATACATATCGCTCGATTTTGGAATCGTGGGGACCCTCACTCAGGTTGATAAAAATTATTTAGCGCAAAACTTCACCGCCTTTTTCCGCCGTGATTACAAGCGTGTCGCGGAGCTGCACATCGAATCGGGTTGGGTGCCACCCGAGACACGTGTGGACGAGTTGGAGGCCGCCGTTAGAACCGTTTGTGAACCCTATTTCGACCGTCCATTGAAAGAGATTTCGCTGGGTTTGGTGCTGATGCGCTTGTTCCAGACCTCCCGGCGTTTCCATGTGGAGATACAACCGCAGTTGGTTTTGTTGCAAAAAACCTTGCTCAACATAGAAGGCTTGGGCCGCCAACTGGACCCGGACCTTGACCTGTGGCAGACCGCCAAGCCTTTCCTGGAAAAGTGGATGCTCGACCAACTGGGTCCGAAGCGGTTTCTCGATCAGCTGCAACGCGAGGCGCCGGGTTTGGCGCAGCTGCTGCCGGCGTTGCCACGTCTTTTAGCCAACTACCTCAGTGCGGTCCCCGCTGACAATCGTGCGGAAATACAACAGCTCATTAAGGCGCAAAACCGCACCAACCGCCTCCTGCAGGGGCTAATTTATGCTGGCCTTGGGTTTTTGGCTGGTTTGGTGGGTATGCAGCTGCTTTGGCAGTTCGGGGTTTTTGGACTTTTCTGAGGCGAATTTATAATCTCTGGTTACCTCCAACTTTGGTGTGGAGGATTCCTTTCGTTTCGCTTGACTGGTTCACACGCATCATGCCCATTTACGCCTACAAATGTTCCGCCTGTGGCTTTGCCAAGGATGTGCTGCAGAAGATGTCAGATTCGTTGTTGACCGACTGTCCGAGCTGTCAGCAAGCCACGTTTTCTAAGCAGGTTACTGCAGCTGGTTTTCAGCTTAAGGGTAGCGGCTGGTACGTGACAGACTTCCGTGATGGTGGGGCCAGCGGCGCTGCGGCACCTGCGCCAGCCACCGATACGCCCGCTACCGCTCCTGCTGCCGCGACGACACCTGCCCCCGCAGCCGCACCTGCTGCAGCGCCCGGCGCTGCAGCTTCGGAATAAAGGCTTTCTTGTGATTTCTGCATTACGCACTTGGCTGCTTGCGGGCCTGCTCGTGTTGGTGCCGCTCATGATCACCGTCGCGGTGCTCAACTGGGTGGTTTCGACCTTGGACGAAACACTGCGTATTTTGCCCGCGCAATGGCAGCCCGAAGTTCTATTGGGTTTTTACATCCCCGGCTTGGGCGTTTTGTTTGCCCTCATCATCTTGTTATTGATTGGCGCGGCCACCTCCAACTTCATCGGTAAGAAGCTGGTCAATTGGTGGGACGGGTTACTCAATCGCATTCCCGTGGTTCGCAGTGTTTATGCGGCGGTTAAGCAGGTTTCTGACACGCTGTTCTCAAACAAAGGCAATGCCTTTCGCAAGGCCTTGTTGATCCAATGGCCCCGCGAGGGCTTATGGACAGTGGCCTTTCTGACCGGCAAGCCTGGCAGCACGGTCAATAACCAACTGGGTGATGGCTATATTTCGGTGTACGTCCCCACCACTCCCAATCCGACCAGCGGTTACATGATGTTGGTGCGCGAGATTGACTGCAAACCACTTGATATGTCGGTCGACGAAGCGTTGACTTACGTGATTTCTATGGGCGTCATTGTGCCCCCAGACCACAAGGCCTTGAAGGCCCCACACGAACCCCTTACAGCATTGAAAGACTCGGAGTAATTATGGCTATGCGTTCCCACTATTGCGGTCTCGTGACCGAGGCACTGATGGGTGAAACCGTCAGTCTGTGCGGTTGGGTTAACCGCCGTCGCGACCACGGTGGTGTTATTTTTATCGATTTGCGCGACCGCGAGGGCTATGTGCAGGTGGTCTGTGACCCCGATCGCGCCGACATGTTTGCCATTGCCGAAGACATTCGCAACGAGTTCTGCGTGCAAATCAAAGGCGTTGTGCGTGCGCGTCCCGAGGGGACTGCAAATGACGGTATCAAGAGCGGCAAGATTGAAGTCTTGTGCCATGAACTGATCGTGTTGAGCGCCTCAGTGCCTCCACCCTTCATGCTGGACGATGACAATCTGTCTGAGACTACGCGTTTGACGCACCGGGTGATGGATCTGCGCCGTCCCGCGATGCAGCGTAATCTGATGTTGCGCTACCGGGTCGCCATGGAGATTCGCAAGTTTCTAGATGCGAATGGCTTCATTGACATCGAAACGCCCATGCTCACCAAAAGTACGCCCGAAGGTGCGCGCGATTACCTGGTGCCCAGCCGCGTTAACGACGGTCAGTTCTTTGCGCTGCCCCAATCCCCCCAGTTATTCAAACAGTTGTTGATGGTGGCTGGTTACGACCGCTACTACCAAATTACCAAGTGCTTCCGCGACGAAGACTTACGCGCCGACCGTCAGCCGGAATTCACGCAGATCGATATTGAAACCTCGTTCATGGACGAGGAAGAAATTCGCGACATGTTCCAAGGCATGGTTAGCAACATGTTCAAGCAAGTGCTGCAAATTGACTTGGGTGAATTCCCCGTGATGACATACGGCGATGCGATGCATTTGTACGGCTCGGACAAGCCTGACCTGCGCGTGAAGTTGCACTTCACTGAGCTCACGGATGCGATGCAAACAGTTGACTTCAAGGTCTTCTCGACACCTGCGACCATGGCAAACGGCCGTGTTGTGGCGTTGCGCGTGCCAGGTGGCGGTGAAATGAGTCGTGGCGAAATCGATGCCTACACCGAGTTCGTGAAGATTTACGGTGCCAAAGGTCTCGCTTGGATCAAGGTGAACGATGTTGCGGCGGGTCGCGATGGCTTACAAAGCCCCATCGTTAAAAACTTGCACGACGAGGCGATTCAAGCCATCCTCACCCGCACTGAAGCTCAGAACGGCGACATCATTTTCTTCGGTGCGGACAAGGCGAAGGTGGTTAACGACGCGATTGGGGCGTTGCGCGTCAAGATTGGCCACAGTGAATTTGCGCGCAAGAGTGGTCTATTCGAGAGCCGTTGGGCGCCCCTTTGGGTGGTCGACTTTCCCATGTTCGAGTTCGATGAAGAGGGACAGCGCTGGTCTGCGGTGCATCACCCCTTCACGGCACCGAAAGATGGTCACGAAGACTTTATGGCCACGGCACCTGAGAAGTGCCTGTCAAAAGCCTATGACATGGTGATCAACGGCTGGGAGGTCGGCGGTGGCTCTGTGCGTATCCACCAAGCGAACGTGCAACAAAAGGCTTTTGATGCCTTGCGCATCACGCCTGAAGAGGCACAGCTGAAGTTTGGCTTCTTGCTGGATGCCCTTCAGTACGGTGCGCCCCCGCATGGTGGCTTGGCCTTTGGTCTTGACCGAATCGTGACACTCATGACGGGTGCCGAAAGCATTCGAGATGTGATCGCCTTCCCCAAGACGCAGCGGGCACAGTGTTTGTTGACTCAAGCACCGTCTGCAGTGGATGACAAGCAATTGCGTGAACTGCACATCCGTTTGCGCAACCCACAGCCCGCCTGATCGCGGCGCTTGAGATTGGGGCGACGGCTCAGCCGATTCGGCTGCGCCTCGCCCCATTTGTTTTCTTTCGCACCAATGCTTTGCATAGTGAAGCCAACGCTTCGAAGTTGGGGTGTGTTTGAAACGTTGATCGGGTCACCAGGGAGATCCCACGTTTAGGCGGCGGTGCGCTAAACGGCTGTGCGATGACGTCTGTGCCATTGAGCAGGCCAGCCTTGACAGCCATCTCTGGCAACATGGAGAAGCCCAAACCTGCTTCGACCATCTGAATCAGTGTCGGCAGGCTGCTGGCTTCAATGTCAGCGTATGCCTTGCCCCTCGGTTGACGTCGGACTTGCGCACAGGCCGCCAGCGCATGATCACGCAGACAATGCCCCTCGCCCAAGAGCATCAGGCGACTGAAATCCAGGTCCTTTAGTTTCCAGGCCTTTTGTTGTGTCATGGCGTCTGATTTCGAGGCGATGAGCCACATTTCCTCCTCGTAGATGGGCAGCTCCGCCAGTCGCCCTACAGCCATTGGCGTGGCAATTAACGCGGCATCAATGCGCCCCGCCTCCAAAGCCGCCAGCAGCTCGTGGGTTTGTGCCTCGTGCAGTAACACCCGCAGGTTCGGGAAGCGACTACGCGCTTCGCGCATCAGTTTGGGTAGTAAAAAAGGTGCGATGGTTGGGATCGCACCCAATGTCAAACGACCTTGTAGAGGGGTGGCGAGTGCCGATCCGAGTTGTAAAAAATCGCCCGCGGTGCTCAGCAGATCGATGGCGAGGGGGCGCAGCGCCTCACCCGCTGATGTGAGCATGACGCGCTTGTTGTCCCGTTCAAAAAGCGACACACCCACTTGTTTTTCGAGCTCGCGCACGCCGCCCGATAGCGTTGACTGAGTCACGAAACAATTGGCTGCAGCCTGCGTGAAGTGCAAGGTATCAGCCAATGTCACAAAGTAGTGCAGTTGCTTGAGGGACAGGTTGGCCGCCATTTGGTTTGAATTCATGATCGGTAATTTCGATAAAAACAATTGATTTAATCCATTTTACAGATTAACTGTGACCCTTCAAACTTCAGTCATCGGTTCATTGAGAGGCTGTTTTTAAACCTGAAAGGACGAAGATCATGACCCACACAACTAACCCATCTGTCACCGTGCAAAATTTGGAAGCGGCATTCGCTGGTGAGTCAATGGCGCACATCAAGTACCGCTATTTCGCCAAGATTGCCCGTGAAATGGGTGATACCGCTACGGCGGATATTTTTGAGGCGACAGCAGATCAAGAGGTCATGCATGCCTTTGGTCACTTGGATTTGCTGTACCCCAAAGCACAAATGACACCGGCAAAAGCATTGCAGTTGGCGATCGAGGGTGAAACCTACGAGTACACCGAGATGTACCCCCAATTCCGTCACCTTGCCGTCGAAGAGGGCAATTCGGCCGCTGTACGTGAATTCGACGATCAAATTGCTGAGAGCAAAGCGCACGCGGATGCCTTCCGTGCGGTATTGGAAAAAGCGGCAAAGCGCTTCGCCGCGTTGACGCGGGTAGAGCAGCACCATGCGAACCAATACAAGGCCGCTTTGGCACGCGTTGAGGCGGAAGCCGTGACGTCGGCTTGATCGAACTCTTTAACTATTTTTTGAAAAAGGAACCATCATGAAAACCTATATTTGTATCGTGTGCGGCTTTGTTTATGACGAGGCGCAAGGCCGTCCTGAAGAGGGGATTGCCGCTGGTACGTTGTGGTCAGCTGTCCCTGATGACTGGGCGTGCCCTGACTGCGGCGTTGCCAAAGTTGATTTCGAAGTCGTCGAAATCTAAGGAGCGCCTGATGTCCGAGCGTCCCATCGTGATAGCGGGTTCGGGGTTGGCAGGGTGGACAGTCGCGCGCGAGTTGCGAGCCCTGTCCAGCGACCGTCCCATTACCCTGGTTACCGCCAACAGCGGCGACTTTTACAGCAAGCCAATGCTTTCGAATGCGTTCGCGCAGGGTAAGTCGCCAGCCAACCTGTTGCAAGCAACGGGGGCGGCGCAGGCTGCTAAATACGATGTGACGCTGATGGCGAATACCACGGTGACATCGATTGAGGCCGCACAGCGCACCCTGCAGGTGGGCTCGAACCGGTTGCCTTATGGCGACTTGGTCTTGGCGTTGGGCGCAGCACCGGTGCGTCTGTCGCTGCCCGGCGCAGCGTTCATCTGCTCGGTCAATGACTGGTGGGACTATGCGGCATTCCGCGACCGGATGAGCCGTGCGCCCAATCCAGCGGCCGTTCGGGTCGTGATCTTGGGGGCTGGTTTGATTGGTTGCGAGTTTGCCAATGACTTAGCAGGCGCAGGTCACAGCGTCACGCTGGTTGATCCCGGTGAGCGCACACTTAATCGGCTCATCAATGAGGGTGATAGTGTGCGCTTACAAACGGCGCTGCACGAACTCGGCGTGAACTTTCGCTTCGGCAAGACAGCCCGGGCGGTTAACGAGGCGTTGGACGGTAGTTACACGGTCGATCTGTCGGATGGGACGACCTTGGCGGCTGATGTCGTGCTGTCTGCAGTGGGCCTTCGGCCGCAGACCGCGTTGGCGAGCGCCGCCGGTATCGAAGTCACGCAAGGCATCTGCGTGGACAACATGGGTCAGACCTCTGCCCCTGGCGTCTGGGCCTTAGGTGATTGTGC